>SCPN01000303.1_pt1 | contig 143270 bp, 155 predicted proteins | sample 6106831 | NCBI WGS metagenome assembly SCPN01 (sample SAMN10720447, study PRJNA508395) | human gut metagenome | isolation source: Participant 1, 0 month | reverse complement strand
CGCAGCTTGACCGTAATGATCGTTAGCCAAATGATTTACAAAAGATAAAGCCTCAGCTTCGATTGCATTCTGAATTTCAGATTTTATTAACTGATAATAAGATGGTTTCCATTCAATGAGAGAATCATTGAGAGTTTGCCAAATCCTATCTCCATCGTTTTCATGATCATCTTGAACCTTATGAAATAGGGAGACAAAGATATTACCACATTGAATCCATTTTACTCCGCTTTCATCACCCCGAATGACATTGCCAGATGTGTTGCTAGAAATAATTGCATTTCTAGACACAGCATATTCTGCAATCATTTTTGCAATGAAGTTTTTATCCTTTTGATCCTCCAACACAGCATCATCATGTATTAATCTTTTAATTCTTCTACAAGGCTTACTGTCTTTAATATAGGCTATTGTTTCATCTCTTGTGAGAGCTTTATTACCATTATCATTTAAGTTCGGTAATACAACGTCTTCCCAATAACTTTGGACATCTTCATTATCGTAGTCAATGATCAAGCTGTTGATATCCAGAGCACCTTTGAGAGTCGATGATATCTGCATCCAAACCGTTTCTAAATTCTCTCTAGTATATATTACAATCATATTTAAATGATCGGAGTCTTTCAAATCTTGTAATAGTTTAAGTGTTTTATCAGGTGCATTATTATCAAGATGATAATCTACAATAATAAGATCTGATTTTCTAATCCGATCCACATCGAAATTAACAGAACCATTGTCAACATCACAAATCATATTTTTAGATTGAAAAAAGCTCTCAAGAGTAGCGGCTCGTTTAGATGAGTCAATTTTGTTGTAGTCTAAATCAACTTCGTTATTCAACGCCCTGATTGATTCAGAATACGTCAGAAAATCGTCATCAATCATGACAACGGAACGAATTGCATTTTCGCAGAAAGTTTTCTGGACAAGAGAATTATAATTTGCCACTGTCATATTAGAACTCCACTCCATTGAACTGGATCACAAAATTAGCGCCATCTTTTATTAAATAGTTATCGCCTTCATCAGGTTCTGAATACCATATTTTATGATGTGCAACAGCAAGGTTTTCTCGACATAGATACAGACCTACCCCATGTCCATTTGCTCTTTTGCTATAAAATAGTTCAAATAGTCGCGGGATATCATCGGTATCAATTGCCGGACCAGAATTTGCTATGATAACCAAAGAATTCACAAAACCAATCTTTATGAGCCTATTATTTGACAGACTGACCCAATACATTGCATTGTTGATAATATTAGTAAAAACAGGATAGATCCTTGATGGTATATCTGTTATTGCGATTTGCTTAAACTCTTCACTAAATTCAATAGTTATTCGTTGCCGTTCGAAACGCTCCCCAAAGAACTTCAGGACATAATCCATGATATTTTTTCCAGTTATTCTCTGCCTGGATTGATAACCTGATATTTTCAAAGGTGATAAGAAACGTATTTGTTGAGTAAGCGATCTGTGAGCATTTAACGCCAATGAAAAACCAGGGTGTTCTTTTACAGAAGTAGGAAGAGAGTTTAGTCCTCTGGTTACCATAGAATCCATTTCTTCAAGTTCATGAGATATTATCTCAACACTAATACCTAACTGTGCAAGCGCGTTTAAACTTTTAGCTTTTTCTTCAAAATATGAGCGTTCTTCTTCAGATAATGAGAATGCTGAATCTAAGTTTATACCTTCAAATAATCTATCGAGACCTTTTATTATTGATTGATATTTGAAAGTTAGGGTATCAACTGACTCAACATATAAACTATCGAGCAAATTAAACACATTTTCAATTTGTGAATCATTATCTATTGAATCAACAACTGATATAGTTTTAGCATAATAATCACTTCGATCAACCTTTATTTCATCGGCCCATTTTTTTAAAAGAGAATGTATCTTCTCCTCTATCGTGTTATTAAACTTAGTTAGTTTAGAATTAATAATACCTTGATTTTTTTCAAGGTGATTTTTCGCTGACAATGAAGGCTCAAGTTTATTTAATTCAGAATCAAGTTTATTAATTGCTAACTTCATTTGTAGAATATACGCAGAGAACTCATTAAATTTATCTCTGTAGTCTCTATATTTCTCTTCATACATTCCAAGTTTTGGAGGTTTGATAGGCGTTTTAATTTCACTGCGCAACGCATCTAAGTTTGTAAGATCACTGTCTATAATTTTAAGATAGTTTAAATCTAACGAACCATCAGTTTTATCAAGCTTAGTTTTCAGCCTTTTAACAGCCTCCAAGGAAGCATCAAGAACTGGTGTCTGATTCTTCAAAGCTTCTGAAAAACTTTTTTGTGTTGATTTTCGAGCTTGTTGTTGAGCAGATTTTCTTAACTCTTTTTCACGCTTAACTTGTTCTAAAAGCTCTTTACGGTCATCAGAACGTGAACCAAAAAATCTATCAGCAAGTTCAGTTAACAAATTAGATATAATAGTTTTCAGTTCTCTTGCAGCCTGGTTTCTTATGAATCCCTCTCTCCCCGACTTATCTTTCAGCTCTTTATTACTGGATTGAGTAATTCCAATATAACCAAAAATCCTTCTATTAGACCAATAATATCGCCCTGCATTCCATGAACGTCTTTCTTCTATCTGGAAGAAATCATTATCTACTCGACCATAAGGTAATACTCTCAAGCTATCCCTAAAAATCATTAGTCCTGCATACTTTTTGGCCTTAAGATCAAAGTGGGAATGTTCACGTTCAGTATGTGATGTATTTTGTGAAAGGAATTCAAACGTTCCTATCTGAAGCTCAAATGGGCCGACCCCTGCGTGATCCTACCCACGTAATATGGACACAGGCCTAAGCGAGGTTCTTGTTTTCAAATTGTTCCGGACTGAGGCCGCCACACCAACTGTGCCGCCGCCACCGATTGTAATCACATTCGATATAATTAAACACCGTTGCCCGCATTATTTCCCGGCTGATAAAGTGTTCTCCATGGATACATTCCACTTTCAGCGAATGAAAGAAGCTTTCCACGCAGGCATTATCGTAGCAGCAACCTTTTGCGCTCATACTTCCACGCAGATTATGCCGCTTCAGTTGCGCCTGATAATCTGCTGAACAGTACTGGCCTCCACGGTCCGTGTGAACGATAACGTTCCGGGGCCTCTTACGCCGCCACAGCGCCATCTGCAGGGCATCGCAGGCCAGTTGCGCCGTCATGCGTGGCGACATTGACCAGCCAATAACGGCACGTGACCACAGGTCAATGACCACTGCCAGATACAGCCAGCCTTCATCTGTACGTAAGTACGTGATGTCTCCTGCCCACTTCTGGTTCGGGCCACTGGCGTAAAAATCCTGCTCCAACAGATTTTCTGACACAGGCAGACGTGTGCGCGGTAGCAGACCGGGCTGAACTTCCGGGAGGCCTTTGCCCTCAGTCCCTGACGGCGCAGGCTTGCCGCCACGGTTTTTACGTTAAAGGTAACCCTGAGCACGCAGTTCATCCGTCAGGCGTGGGGCACCGTAACGCTGTTTTGACCGGGTAAAGCCGCGAGGACAACGCTGTCGCAGTGTTGGCGGAACTGCTGACGCGTGCTTATCCTTGTCCGCCGCTGACACCACGTATACCAGCCGCTGCGGGCCACCCGGAGCACGCGGCACATTGCTTTGATGCTGAACTCAGCCTGATGTTTTTCAATAAAGACATACTTCATTTCAGGCGCTTCGCGAAGTATGTCGCGGCCTTTTGGAGGATAGCCAGCTCTTCATCCCGTTCTGCCAGCTGGCGTTTGAGACGTGCAATCTCGGTAGACATCTCCAGTTCACGTTCAGAAGACGTCTGCTGATTTTGCTGTTTACTGCGCCAGTTGTAGCGCTGTGATTCATACAGGCTGAGTTCACGGGCTGCGGCAGTAACACCGATGCGTTCAGCAAGCTTCAGGGCTTCACTGCGAAATTCAGGCGAATGCTGTTTACGGGGTTTTTTACTGGTTGATACTGTTTTTGTCATGTGAGTCACCTCTGACTGAGAGTTTACTCACTTAGCCGCGTGTCCACTATTGCTGGGTAAGATCAAGATAACATCTCTAAGGATGAATGGGAAAACCTCCATGCATTAAAAGAAAAGCGTTTAAATGGAATGCCTAAAACAACACCCAAAAGTGACCAGGTTATTATGTTGCAAAATCAATACGTTCGTGAAATGCGAAAATATGGCGTACGAGGTTTACGTTATGATGCGGCAAAACACTCAAAACATGAACAAATAGAAAGATCAATAACCCCACCGCTTAAAAATTATAATGAGCGGTTACACAATACTAACTTATTTAACCCAAAATATCATAAAAAAGCCGTTATGAATTACATGGAATATCTGGTAACTTGTCAGTTGGATGAACAACAAATGTCATCACTGCTTTATGAAAGAGATGATTTAAGCGCCATTGATTTTTCATTGCTCATGAAAACGATAAAAGCCTTTTCATTTGGTGGAGATCTCCAAACCCTTGCATCAAAACCGGGTTCCACAATCTCAAGTATCCCATCAGAAAGACGGATATTGATTAACATTAACCACGATTTTCCTAACAATGGTAATCTTTTCAATGACTTTCTATTTAACCATCAACAAGATGAACAATTAGCAATGGCATATATGGCCGCTCTGCCGTTCAGCAGGCCTTTAGTTTACTGGGATGGCCAAGTATTAAAATCAACGACTGAAATTAAAAATTATGATGGGTCCACGCGTGTTGGCGGTGAGGCGTGGCTTAATAAAGGTTGCTCTACCTATCAGCAGCTCTACAATGAATTCCACGCATTATATATAGATAAAGCAGGAATATGGAGCGCATTTGAGGGTATATTTGCAACTAAAAACGTTCTGGCCTTTAGTCGTGGGGATTCTGTGAACATTAATCACTCTCCTCATGATGGACTAGTTATAATAAATAAAGGAAACGAAGAAGTTGAAGGTACCTGGCCTAACAAATTGCAACCTGGAATATATAAAAACATGGGGAGTAATAGCGTTAACATTATTATTAATAATACCCGAAAAATTATCCCCCCTGGTAAAGTATTTACGCTTAGAGGCGGATCTCTAAATATCAATATTCCTGGGCGTAGCGCTCTTCTTTTAGGGAAAACAGGAGAACCGCCGAACTATCTCTATTTATAATTTAATGTTATATCTGCCCCGATAAAACGGGGCAGATAATATGTTTAGTTTACTAACGGTCATTTTGCAGTGAAGCCATTTACTGTTTTTTATCGACCAGATAATCTGTTCTCTAATGTTAACTCCCCCTAACCTGTTGCTTTAGTTATTCATTTCCTGTCTCACTTTGCCTTAATACCCTACGTTAAATGTTACTAATTTGTTGCTTTTGATCACAATAAGAAAACAATATGTCGCTTTTGTGCGCATTTTTCAGAAATGTAGATATTTTTAGATTATGGCTACGAAATGAGCATCGCCATGTCACCCTACATCTCATAAGAGGATCGCTTCTGATGAATGCACTGACCGCCGTACACAATAACGCTGTCGATTCAGGCCAGGACTATAGCGGATTCACTCTCATCCCGTCGGCGCAATCCCCGCGTCTGCTGGAACTCACCTTCACCGAACAGACGACCAAACAGTTTCTCGAACAGGTTGCCGAATGGCCCGTGCAGGCGCTGGAGTACAAATCGTTTCTGCGTTTTCGGGTAGGCAAAATTCTTGACGATCTGTGTGCGAATCAGCTGCAACCATTGCTGTTGAAGACCCTGCTAAACCGTGCTGAAGGTGCGCTGTTGATCAATGCGGTGGGTATCGATGATGTGGCGCAGGCAGATGAGATGGTGAAGCTGGCAACGGCGGTAGCGCATCTGATTGGTCGCTCAAATTTCGATGCGATGAGCGGTCAGTATTACGCGCGTTTCGTGGTGAAAAATGTCGATAACTCAGACAGCTATCTGCGTCAGCCGCACCGCGTGATGGAACTGCACAACGACGGCACGTATGTCGAAGAGATCACCGATTACGTGCTGATGATGAAAATCGATGAGCAAAACATGCAGGGTGGAAATTCGTTGCTGCTGCATCTCGATGACTGGGAACATCTGGACCACTATTTCCGCCATCCACTGGCGCGTCGCCCAATGCGCTTTGCCGCGCCGCCGAGCAAAAACGTCAGCAAAGATGTTTTCCATCCAGTGTTCGACGTTGATCAACAGGGTCGCCCGGTGATGCGCTATATCGACCAGTTCGTCCAGCCGAAAGACTTCGAAGAAGGCGTGTGGTTGAGCGAGCTTTCGGACGCCATTGAAACCAGCAAAGGCATTCTTTCTGTACCCGTTCCCGTTGGCAAATTCCTGTTGATAAACAACCTGTTCTGGCTGCACGGTCGCGACCGCTTTACTCCGCACCCGGATCTGCGCCGTGAACTGATGCGTCAGCGCGGCTACTTCGCTTACGCCACTCACCACTACCAGACGCATCAGTAAGCGCAAAGGAATTGAGCGGATGTATGATTTTGTGATTATTGGCGGCGGCATCATCGGCATGTCGACCGCCATGCAACTGATTGATGTCTATCCGGATGCCCGCATTGCGTTGCTGGAAAAAGAGTCCGGCCCGGCCTGTCACCAGACGGGCCACAACAGCGGCGTGATCCATGCCGGGGTCTATTACACGCCCGGCAGCCTGAAGGCGCAGTTTTGCCTGGCGGGAAACCGCGCCACCAAAGCCTTTTGCGATCAAAACGACATTCGCTATGACAACTGCGGCAAGATGCTGGTCGCCACGTCCGATCTCGAAATGGAACGGATGCGCGCGTTGTGGGAACGCACGGCGGCGAACGGTATCGAGCGCGAGTGGTTAAACGCCGAGGAACTGCGCGAGCGCGAACCGAATATCACCGGGCTCGGCGGCATTTTTGTGCCGTCCAGCGGCATTGTCAGCTATCGCGAAGTCACAGCGGCAATGGCAAAAATCTTCCAGGCCAGAGGCGGTGAGATTATTTATAACGCCGAAGTCAGCGCCCTCAGTGAGCATAAAAACGGCGTGGTCGTCCGAACCCGTCAGGGCGGCGAATATGAAGCATCGACGCTGATTAGCTGTTCCGGGCTGATGGCTGACCGGCTGGTGAAAATGCTCGGCCTCGAACCGGGTTTTATTATCTGCCCGTTCCGTGGCGAGTATTTCCGCCTTGCGCCGGAGCATAACCAGATTGTTAACCATCTGATTTACCCCATTCCCGACCCGGCAATGCCATTTTTGGGCGTGCATCTCACCCGAATGATCGATGGCAGCGTCACCGTCGGGCCAAACGCGGTGCTGGCTTTCAAACGCGAAGGCTATCGCAAGCGCGACTTCTCATTTAGCGACACGCTGGAGATTTTGGGCTCGTCGGGGATTCGCCGGGTGCTGCAAAACCATCTACGCTCAGGACTGGGCGAGATGAAAAACTCGCTGTGCAAAAGCGGCTATCTGCGCCTGGTGCAAAAGTATTGTCCCCGGCTTTCGTTAAGCGATCTCCAGCCCTGGCCCGCCGGTGTGCGGGCGCAGGCAGTATCGCCGGACGGCAAGCTGATTGACGATTTTCTGTTTGTCACCACCCCACGCACGATCCACACCTGCAATGCGCCCTCCCCGGCAGCGACATCAGCAATTCCTATTGGTGCGCATATTGTCAGCAAGGTACAAACGCTGTTGGCAAGCCAGAGTAACCCCGGACGCACGCTGCGAGCGGCACGTAGTGTGGATGCCTTACACGCCGCATTTAATCAATAACCTTTGAAAACAGGACGTAACAATGAAACTTAACGACAGTAACTTATTCCGCCAGCAGGCGTTGATTAACGGGGAATGGCTGGACGCCAACAATGGTGAAGTCATCGACGTCACCAATCCGGCGAACGGCGACAAGCTGGGTAGCGTGCCGAAAATGGGCGCTGATGAAACCCGCGCCGCTATCGACGCCGCCAACCGCGCCCTGCCCGCCTGGCGTGCGCTCACCGCCAAAGAACGCGCCAACATTCTGCGCAACTGGTTCAATTTGATGATGGAGCATCAGGACGATTTAGCGCGCCTGATGACCCTCGAACAGGGCAAACCACTGGCCGAAGCGAAAGGTGAAATCAGCTACGCCGCCTCTTTTATTGAGTGGTTTGCCGAAGAAGGCAAACGCATTTATGGCGACACCATTCCCGGTCATCAGGCCGATAAACGCCTGATTGTTATCAAGCAGCCGATTGGCGTTACCGCAGCTATCACGCCGTGGAACTTCCCGGCGGCGATGATTACCCGTAAAGCCGGTCCGGCGCTGGCGGCAGGCTGCACCATGGTGCTGAAGCCCGCCAGTCAGACACCGTTCTCTGCGCTGGCGCTGGCGGAGCTGGCGATTCGCGCGGGCATTCCGGCTGGCGTGTTTAACGTGGTCACCGGTTCGGCAGGCGCGGTCGGTAATGAACTGACCAGCAACCCGCTGGTACGCAAACTGTCGTTTACCGGTTCGACCGAAATTGGCCGCCAGTTAATGGAACAGTGCGCGAAAGACATCAAAAAAGTGTCGCTGGAGCTGGGCGGCAACGCGCCGTTTATCGTCTTTGACGATGCCGATCTCGATAAAGCCGTGGAAGGCGCGCTGGTCCTGCAACGCTGCCGCAACCGTTTATACGTGCAGGACGGCGTGTATGACCGCTTTGCCGAAAAATTGCAGCAGGCGGTGAGCAAACTGCACATCGGCGACGGGCTGGATAAAGGCGTCACCATCGGGCCGCTGATCGATGAAAAAGCGGTAGCAAAAGTGGAAGAGCATATTGCCGATGCGCTGGAGAAAGGTGCGCGTGTGGTTTGCGGCGGTAAAGCGGATGAACGCGGCGGCAACTTCTTCCAGCCGACCATTCTGGTGGACGTGCCGGCCAACGCCAAAGTGTCGAAAGAAGAGACGTTCGGCCCCCTCGCCCCGCTGTTCCGCTTTAAAGATGAAGCCGATGTGATTGCGCAAGCCAATGACACCGAGTTTGGCCTTGCCGCCTATTTCTACGCCCGTGATTTAAGCCGCGTCTTCCGCGTGGGCGAAGCGCTGGAGTACGGCATCGTCGGCATCAATACCGGCATTATTTCCAATGAAGTGGCCCCGTTCGGCGGCATCAAAGCCTCGGGTCTGGGTCGTGAAGGTTCGAAGTATGGCATCGAAGATTACTTAGAAATCAAATATATGTGCATCGGTCTTTAACTGGAGAATGCGAATGAACAGCAATAAAGAGTTAATGCAGCGCCGCAGTCAGGCGATTCCCCGTGGCGTTGGGCAAATTCACCCGATTTTCGCTGACCGCGCGGAAAACTGCCGGGTGTGGGACGTTGAAGGCCGTGAGTATCTTGATTTCGCGGGCGGGATTGCGGTGCTCAATACCGGGCACCTGCATCCGAAGGTGGTGGCCGCGGTGGAAGCGCAGTTGAAAAAACTGTCGCACACCTGCTTCCAGGTGCTGGCTTACGAGCCGTATCTGGAGCTGTGCGAGATTATGAATCAGAAGGTGCCGGGCGATTTCGCCAAGAAAACGCTGCTGGTTACGACCGGTTCCGAAGCGGTGGAAAACGCGGTAAAAATCGCCCGCGCCGCCACCAAACGTAGCGGCACCATCGCTTTTAGCGGCGCGTATCACGGGCGCACGCATTACACGCTGGCGCTGACCGGCAAGGTGAATCCGTACTCTGCGGGCATGGGGCTGATGCCGGGTCATGTTTATCGCGCGCTTTATCCTTGCCCGCTGCACGGCATAAGCGAGGATGACGCTATCGCCAGCATCCACCGGATCTTCAAAAATGATGCCGCGCCGGAAGATATCGCCGCCATCGTGATTGAGCCGGTTCAGGGCGAAGGCGGTTTCTACGCCTCGTCGCCAGCCTTTATGCAGCGTTTACGCGCTCTGTGTGACGAGCACGGGATCATGCTGATTGCCGATGAAGTGCAGAGCGGCGCGGGGCGTACCGGCATCGCTGTTTGCGATGGAGCAGATGGGCGTTGCGCCGGATCTTACCACCTTTGCGAAATCGATCGGGCGGCTTCCCGCTGGCGTGGCGTCACCGGGCGCGCGGAAGTAATGGATGCCGTCGCTCCAGGCGGTCTGGGCGTGCACCATGCGGGTAACCCGATTGCCTGCGTGGCTGCGCTGGAAGTGTTGAAGGTGTTTGAGCAGGAAAATCTGCTGCAAAAAGCCAACGCTCTGGGGCAGAAGTTGAAAGACGGATTGCTGGCGATAGCCGAAAAACACCCGGAGATCGGCGACGTACGCGGGCTGGGGGCGATGATCGCCATTGAGCTGTTTGAAGACGGCGATCACAACAAGCCGGACGCCAAACTCACCGCCGAGATCGTGGCTCGCGCCCGCGATAAAGGCCTGATTCTTCTCTCCTGCGGCCCGTATTACAACGTGCTGCGCATCCTTGTACCGCTCACCATTGAAGACGCTCAGATCCGTCAGGGTCTGGAGATCATCAGCCAGTGTTTTGCTGAGGCGAAGCAGTAGCTATGTCCGTTTGTAAGAGTTAACCGTTGCTAAGGGAATGATAACGATGCAGTAAAAAATAATAACGATGAGGCGATCGACAAAGTTAAAAACGACTGCGGACTGTCCCCTCGCCCCTCTGGGGAGAGGGTTAGTGAGGGTAATCGCGGCTACACTCACCCCCGGCCCTCTCCCTAAGGGAGAGGGAGAAACCCTCCCGCTTCGTTTTAAGATTTTGTTGACCGTCTCAATTAAACGCGTGACCCGACGCGGGAAATGTCGGGGCGCTCCCAAGTGACACACTTTCGAGAGGATTCAGGATGGGGCAATCATCGCAACCACATGAGTTAGGCGGCGGGCTGAAGTCACGCCACGTCACCATGTTGTCTATTGCCGGTGTTATCGGCGCAAGTCTGTTTGTCGGTTCCAGCGTCGCCATCGCCGAAGCGGGCCCGGCGGTATTACTGGCCTATCTGTTCGCCGGATTACTGGTGGTTATGATTATGCGAATGCTGGCGGAAATGGCGGTTGCCACGCCCGATACCGGTTCGTTTTCCACCTATGCCGATAAAGCCATTGGCCGCTGGGCGGGTTATACCATCGGCTGGCTGTACTGGTGGTTTTGGGTACTGGTTATCCCGCTGGAAGCCAACATCGCCGCTATGATCCTGCACTCGTGGGTTCCAGGCATTCCCATCTGGTTATTTTCCCTCGTCATTACCCTCGCCTTAACTGGCAGTAATTTATTAAGCGTTAAAAACTACGGCGAATTTGAGTTCTGGCTGGCGCTGTGCAAAGTCATCGCTATCCTGGCCTTTATTTTCCTTGGTGCAGTCGCAATTAGCGGTTTTTACCCTTATGCCGAAGTGAGCGGGATCTCAAGATTGTGGGATAGCGGCGGCTTTATGCCCAACGGCTTCGGTGCGGTATTAAGCGCGATGTTGATCACCATGTTCTCGTTTATGGGCGCAGAAATTGTCACCATTGCCGCCGCGGAATCCGACACGCCGGAAAACATATTGTCCGCGCTACCAACTCGGTTATCTGGCGTATTTCTATCTTCTATTTGTGCTCTATTTTGTCGTAGTGGCGTTAATACCGTGGAATATGCCGGGGCTGAAAGCCGTTGGTTCTTATCGCTCGGTTCTGGAATTGCTCAATATTCCCCATGCGAAATTAATCATGGACTGCGTGATATTACTTTCCGTAACCAGCTGTCTGAACTCGGCGCTGTATACCGCGTCAAGGATGCTCTACTCCTTAAGCCGTCGCGGTGATGCGCCCGCGCTAATGGGCAAAATCAACCGCAGTAAAACCCGTATGTGGCGGTGTTACTCTCCACCGGAGCGGCATTTTTAACGGTGGTGGTGAACTATTACGCACCTGCGAAAGTGTTTAAATTCCTGATAGACAGCTCCGGCGCTATCGCCCCTGCTGGTTTATTTAGTCATCGCCGTTTCACAGTTGCGGATGCGCAAAATTTGCGAGCAGAAGGAAGCGAAATTCGCTTGCGCATGTGGCTTTATCCCTGCTCACGGCTGGTCATCGGCTTTATTACCTTTGTGTTGGTAGTGATGCTATTCCGTCCGGCGCAACAGTTAGAAGTGATCTCCACCGGCTTATTAGCGATAGGATTATCTGTACCGTGCCAATTATGGCGCTGGAAAAGCTGGTATTGTGGCAAAAAACACCCGTTCATAATACGCGCTGATCATGATCAGGAGTCACACCATGACCATTACGTCTCTGGATGGCTATCGCTGGCTGAAGAACGATATTATTCGCGGTAATTTTCAACCGGATGAAAAATTACGAATGAGTTTGCTGACATCGCGTTATGCACTTGGCGTTGGGCCGTTACGGGAAGCTCTTTCGCAACTGGTGGCGGAACGGCTGGTCACGGTGGTGAATCAAAAGGGTATCGGGTGGCGTCTATGTCAGAGCAGGAGCTGCTCGATATTTTCGACGCCCGCGCCAATATGGAAGCGATGTTAGTGAGTCTGGCGATTGCCCGCGGTGGCGATGAGTGGGAGGCAGACGTTCTCGCAAAAGCGCATCTGCTGAGTAAGCTTGAGGCCGTGTGACGCCAGCGAGAAAATGCTTGATGAGTGGATCTGCGTCATCAGGCGTTTCATACGGCAATTGTGGCGGGCTGTGGTTCTCACTATTTGCTGCAAATGCGTGAACGGTTGTTTGATCTGGCGGCGCGTTATCGATTTTATCTGGCTGCGGCGAACGGTGCTTTCGGTGGAAATGCTGGAGGATAAACACGATCAGCACCAGACCCTGACTGCGGCGGTACTGGCGCGAGATACCGCGCGCGCCAGTGAGTTAATGCGCCAGCATTTACTGACGCCAATTCCATTATCCAGCAGGCGATGGCTGGCAATTAACTACTCTTCCGGAATACGCAACACTTGCCCCGGATAAATTTTATCCGGGCTTTTTAGCATCGGTTTATTCGCTTCGAAGATTTTATTGTACAGATTAGCGTTACCGTAGACCTGTTTGGAAATGGCACTCAGAGTGTCGCCAGACTTAACGGTATAAAACTGGCTGGCAGTGGCTGGTGTCGCCGTTTTCACCTGATCATCGACACTGGCAATACCGGAAATATTCCCCACCGCAACAAGGATTTTCTCCTTCGCCTCCTGACTCAGGCCGTCACCAGTGACCGTCGCTTTGCCGTCGGCAATTTGAATATTCACTTTATCGGCATCCGGTATACCGGTTTTGTTCAGATGCTCCTGCACCTTCTTCGCCTGATCGTCTTTATCGTGCTGACCTGTAACCGCGTCCCAGAGTTTTTCTCCGGCATCTTTCACAAAATTGAACAGACCCATAGCTACCTCATTCGTTAACGGAAACACTCAGAAAGTGTAGCAGAGGAACGCGGCGCGTTAACGCCGCGGGGATGAGCACAGGTTTAATCGCGGGTTTGCACCCAGAACGCGTGAATCAAACCGGGGATATACCCAAGCAGTGTCAACAGAATATTAATAATGAACGCCCAACCGAACCCTTTACCGAGCAGCACGCCGAGCGGCGGCAGAATGATGGTGATGACGATTCTCCAGAAACCCATATGTACTCCCTATAAGAAAATTACTCATTGTTTAAAAAGAGATTTTATCTCTTAAGCGTAGTAATTTTAGCGGAGCCTGCCAGTTTCAGCTTACGCTTTTACTCTCATTTACGCTGCTGAGGCTGGTATATGTTGCATTTTTAGTTTAGAGTTTACTTAATTTAGAAAATACTTAAATAAATATGACTGAACTCGCGCAATTACAGGCCAGTGCCGAACAGGCAGCGGCCTTATTGAAAGCAATGAGCCACCCTAAACGATTGCTGATTCTGTGCATGCTTAGCGGTTCCCCCGGCACCAGCGCGGGAGAGCTGACGCGCATTACCGGACTGAGTGCCTCTGCGACATCACAGCATCTCGCTCGTATGCGGGACGAAGGGCTTATCGACAGCCAACGGGATGCCCAACGCATTCTATATTCCATTAAAAATGAGGCGGTAAATGCCATTATCGCCACCCTGAAAAATGTCTATTGTCCGTAAGGAGTCACTATGGCTTTGACAACCATTTCGCCGCATGATGCACAAGAATTAATCGCACGCGGCGCAAAGTTAATCGATATTCGTGATGCTGATGAATATCTTCGTGAACATATTCCTGAAGCAGATCTGGCTCCATTATCCGTGCTGGAACAGTCAGGTCTTCCGGCTAAATTACGTCACGAGCAAATTATATTCCACTGCCAGGCAGGTAAACGCACCAGTAATAATGCCGATAAATTAGCAGCGATTGCCGCCCCCGCAGAAATATTTTTACTCGAAGATGGGATTGATGGCTGGAAAAGAGCTGGATTGCCAGTAGCGGTAAATAAATCTCAACCCTTTCCGTTAATGCGCCAGGTGCAGATCGCTGCGGGTGGTTTAATATTAATCGGCGTTGTACTGGGTTATACCGTAAATAGCGGTTTCTTCTTATTAAGTGGCTTTGTTGGTGCCGGGTTACTGTTTGCAGGAATCAGCGGTTTTTGTGGAATGGCAAGGTTGTTAGATAAGATGCCGTGGAACCAACGAGCTTGAGAAGCGACGCCGGACGCGCCCTAGCAGCGACATCCGGCCTCAGTAATTAGATCAGGAAATCGTCGAGAGATTTACCTTCTGCCAGCGCCTGAGCAATTGGCTTCGGTGTACGGCCCTGACCGGTCCAGGTTTTAGTTTCACCGTTAACATCGGTGAATTTATATTTCGCCGGACGCGGCTGGCGTTTTTTACCAGCGCGTGGTGCAGCAGCAGAGCTATTACCCAATAACTCTTCCGGGTTAATTCCGTCAGCCTTCATCAGCTCCAGCCAGGTGCTAATTTTTTCCTGACGCTCAGCCAGTTCACGCTGCTGCTGTTCTTCTTCTTCACGTCTTTCTTTAGTGACAACCCTGAATTTTTCGAGCATTTCTTCAAGAACGTCAATGGAGAATTCGCGAGCCATCGCACGGAGGGTGCGAATGTTATTTAAACTTTGTAACATTACGGACATAATAAAGAAAACCTTTTAACGCCAAAACAAAAAAGTATTTCGTCGCGTAGTGTAAGCGATCACTTATTATATTTCCACAAAATTTAATCTATTTACAGTCCTGCGCGAGATTATTTCAGCTGTTATTTTCTGAAACTCTCAGAATAATTTCAAGATTATATATTAGCCATTTTGATGAGTAATTTAGATTATTGGTGAACAGAGTGGCGCTCTCTGCTCGCTAATTCCGCAAGCCTGACAAAACCGAAGTGAATAAAAATGCAATATAACAGAATAAAAGAAAACACCCCTCACTGGTGCTTTCTGCTGTTAATGTACATTTTCTGGCATAAAAAATGCTCATAAAAAATGCTGTAAATGACACGGTCACGACATACACCGAATTCTCTACGCTTATAGCGTTACCTCACCCCCAAACTTTCATTAGTGAAATTAAAGGCAAGGTCATATCTAATTGATTTAATTGAAAATAAATCATATCGGCATGTAAAAATCCACAATGTACAAAAAACGAGCCGTTACGGAATATTTTATCTACAAAAACTGACTAAATAAAAATTTTTCACTAATTGAATAGTCATAGCCAGCGATATACGCTATGCGAAAATGCAGATGACAATGAGATCCACTGCTTTCATCTCCATTAACATCCCATTACGCTTTTATTAAGGAGCATTAGCATGTTCTCACCGCAGTCACGCTTGCGTCATGCAGTTGCAGATACGTTCGCGATGGTTGTTTACTGTTCTGTCGTGAACATGTGTATTGAAGTTTTCCTCTCCGGAATGAGCTTCGAACAGTCTTTTTATTCCAGATCAGGCGACCTGCGGGGAACATCTTAAATTGTAATGGCCATGCCGGTATGTACCGCGATCTGTTTATGCGCGCGGCACGCAAAGTTAGCCCGTCGGGCTGGATAAAAAATCTGGCTGATATCCTGGCTTATGTGACGTTCCAGTCACCGGTGTATGTGGCGATCTTGTTAGTGGTGGGCGCAGACTGGCATCAGATTATGGCGGCGGTCAGTTCAAACATCGTTGTTTCGATGTTGATGGGGGCGGTTTATGGCTACTTCCTCGATTATTGCCGCCGACTGTTTAAAGTCAGCCGTTACCAGCAGGTAAAAGCCTGACTCTTCTTTTCGCGACTGGCATCGCCAGTCGCGTCTTTAACTGGCTTCGCCAAATAAACCATTCAAATAACGTTCAAGCGCAACACGCGAACTGAAGCCATGCGGGATACCGTAATGCTCGTGTCGCTCGCCTGCTAAATAGAGCGGAAATTGCTGGTAATGATCGCAAGTTTTAATATCGGAAGCGGGTTCAGCCAGTGTTGAACTGCGTTCTTTTAATGTTGGATGAATTACCAGAGCGGTACGTCCCATTCGCGCTTCGCGATTAACATAGACATAATTTTCCCCACGGCGGTAACCATACGCTTTCTGGGTTACCACATCGACAGTAAAACCGACTTTTTCAAGTACGCGCGCCACCTCGTCTGGTCGTAAATACATATTTGATCCTCGTTATTATCAACCGCGGGCCTACCTTACCTGATTGCGCATTCACAACGCTTTCAGAAAAGTCCATAAAGCCGCGATGAACCTCAGTTAAGAAAATTATGGTCTACACTGAAAATTACATCGAATTCTAATGGGGGATCATATGTTTAACCGACCGAACCGCAACGACGTTGATGATGGCGTGCAGGATATCCAGAATGATGTCAATCAATTAGCTGACAGCCTCGAATCTGTATTGAAGTCCTGGGGCAGCGACGCCAAAGGGGAAGCTGAAGCCGCACGCAGTAAAGCTCAGGCGTTGCTGAAAGAAACCAGGGCGCGAATGCATGGTCGTACTCGCGTCCAGCAAGCCGCGCGCGATGCCGTTGGCTGCGCGGATTCTTTTGTTCGTGAAAGACCCTGGTGTAGCGTGGGTACAGCAGCTGCGGTAGGTATTTTTATCGGCGCACTGTTAAGCATGCGCAAATCGTAGTGCAAAAATGATAATAAATACGCGTCTTTGACCCCGAAGCCTGTCTTCGGGGTTTCTTTTTGCCTGGTGAATCACAAAAATCCCCCTACCCCGTCACGCTCATATCCAGGGTAATTTCGACCACTATTTGCTATATATTGTGTGGTTGAATCTTTTTTCAACTACATCTAGTATCTCTGTATCAACAGAGAGACAACCCGACGCGTATCATCGCGCCGTATCTTCATTTTAAACGGAAATACGAATCATGCGCATTACTATTTACACTCGTAACGATTGCGTTCAGTGCCACGCCACCAAACGGGCGATGGAAAACCGGGGCTTTGATTTTGAAATGATTAATGTCGATCGCGTTCCTGAAGCAGCGGAAGCGTTGCGTGCTCAGGGCTTTCGTCAGTTGCCGGTAGTGATTGCTGGCGATCTTAGCTGGTCTGGTTTCCGTCCGGACATGATTAACCGTCTGCATCCAGCGCCACACGCGGCCAGTGCATGAGCCAGCTCGTCTACTTCTCCAGCAGCTCCGAAAATACGCAGCGTTTTATCGAACGTTTAGGTCTGCCCGCGGTGCGCATCCCGCTCAATGAGCGGGAACGGATTCAGGTAGACGAGCCTTACATCCTGATCGTGCCCTCTTACGGCGGCGGCGGTACGGCTGGCGCGGTGCCACGACAGGTAATTCGCTTTTTAAACGACGAGCACAACCGGGCGTTGCTTCGCGGCGTTATTGCTTCGGGTAATCGCAACTTTGGTGAGGCGTATGGCCGTGCCGGAGATGTGATTGCTCAGAAATGCGGCGTGCCGTGGCTGTACCGTTTTGAACTCATGGGTACGCAAAGCGATATCGAAAACGTTCGTAAAGGAGTAACCGAATTTTGGCAACGACAACCGCAGAATGCCTGACGCAGGAAACGATGGATTACCACGCGCTGAATGCGATGCTTAACCTCTACGATAGCGCAGGTCGCATTCAGTTCGATAAAGACCGCCAGGCCGTTGACGCCTTTATGGCGACGCATGTGCGTCCGAACAGTGTGACCTTCAGTAGCCAGCAGCAGCGCCTGAACTGGCTGGTCAACGAAGGTTACTATGATGAAAGCGTTCTTAATCGCTACTCTCGCGACTTTGTCATTACGCTGTTTGCCCACGCACACACCAGCGGTTTTCGTTTCCATACATTCCTCGGGGCATGGAAGTTTTACACCAGCTATACGTTGAAGACATTCGACGGTAAGCGTTATCTGGAAGATTTTGCCGATCGAGTCACGATGGTGGCGCTAACGCTGGCACAAGGCGATGAAACACTGGCGTTGCAACTGACCGATGAGATGCTGTCAGGACGCTTTCAGCCTGCAACACCGACATTCCTCAACTGTGGTAAGCAGCAGCGCGGCGAACTGGTTTCCTGTTTTTTGCTGCGTATTGAAGACAATATGGAGTCGATTGGCCGGGCGGTAAATTCCGCACTGCAACTGTCGAAACGCGGCGGCGGCGTAGCATTTTTGCTGTCGAATCTGCGGGAAGCGGGCGCGCCAATTAAACGTATTGAAAATCAATCTTCTGGCGTAATTCCGGTGATGAAAATGCTGGAAGACGCATTTTCCTATGCCAACCAACTCGGCGCTCGTCAGGGGGCTGGTGCAGTCTATTTACATGCTCATCATCCCGATATTCTGCGTTTTCTCGACACGAAACGGGAAAATGCCGACGAAAAAATCCGCATTAAAACACTGTCGCTTGGCGTGGTGATCCCGGATATCACTTTCCATCTGGCCAAAGAGAATGCGCAGATGGCGCTGTTTTCGCCCTATGACGTTGAGCGAGTTTATGGCAAGCCGTTTGCCGATATCGCCATTAGCGAACACTATGACGAACTGGTTGCCGATGAACGCATCCGCAAAAAATACCTCAACGCCCGTGATTTCTTCCAGCGACTGGCAGAAATCCAGTTTGAGTCCGGCTATCCCTACATCATGTATGAAGACACGGTAAACCGTGCTAACCCTATCGCCGGGCGCATAAATATGAGTAATCTATGCTCAGAAATTTTGCAGGTTAACAGCGCCTCAGAGTATGACGAGAATCTCGACTATGCCCGTACAGGCCATGATATTTCCTGCAATTTAGGTTCGTTGAATATTGCCCACACCATGGATTCCCCCAACTTTGCCCGCACGGTAGAGACTGCCGTACGCGGTTTAACGGCGGTGTCAGATATGAGTCATATCCGCAGCGTGCCGTCCATCGAAGCCGGAAATGCCGCCTCACACGCCATCGGGCTGGGGCAGATGAATTTACACGGTTATCTGGCGCGAGAAGGCATCGCTTATGGTTCGCCGGAAGCACTGGATTTCACCAATCTCTATTTCTATACCATCACCTGGCACGCACTGCGTACCTCGATGTTGCTGGCACGCGAACGCGGTGAAACCTTCGCCGGGTTCAAACAGTCACGCTATGCCAGTAGTGAATATTTCAGCCAATATCTGCAAGGGAACTGGCAGCCGAAAACGACGAAAGTTGGCGAACTGTTTGCCCGTAGCGGTATTACGTTACCTACCCGTGAGATGTGGGCGCAACTGCGCGACGACGTGATGCGCTACGGCATTTATAACCAGAATCTTCAGGCGGTGCCGCCAACCGGTTCTATCTCTTATATCAACCATGCTACGTCGAGTATTCATCCGATTGTGGCGAAAGTAGAGATACGCAAAGAGGGCAAAACAGGACGCGTTTACTACCCTGCCCCGTTTATGACTAACGAGAATCTGGCGCTGTATCAGGATGCTTACGAAATCGGCGCAGAAAAGATCATCGACACCTACGCGGAAGCGACTCGCCATGTCGATCAGGGTTTGTCGCTGACGCTGTTTTTCCCCGATACCGCCACCACTCGCGATATCAACAAAGCGCAGATTTACGCCTGGCGCAAAGGTATCAAAACGCTCTATTACATTCGCCTGCGTCAGATGGCGCTGGAAGGCACTGAAATTGAAGGCTGCGTCTCCTGTGCACTTTAAGGAATATCTATGAAACTCTCACGTATCAGCGCCATCAACTGGAACAAGATATCTGACGATAAAGATCTGGAGGTGTGGAATCGCCTGACCAGCAATTTCTGGCTACCAGAAAAGGTGCCGCTGTCGAACGATATTCCTGCCTGGCAGACATTAACTGTCGTAGAACAACAACTGACGATGCGCGTTTTTACTGGCCTGACGCTGCTCGACACGCTGCAAAATGTTATCGGCGCGCCTTCGCTGATGCCCGATGCACTCACGCCTCATGAAGAAGCGGTATTATCGAATATCAGCTTTATGGAAGCGGTTCATGCCCGCTCTTACAGTTCGATTTTCTCGACGCTGTGTCAGACCAAAGATGTCGATGCCGCCTACGCATGGAGTGAAGAAAACGCACCGTTGCAGCGAAAAGCTCAGATTATTCAGCAACATTATCGCGGTGATGATCCGCTGAAAAAGAAAATCGCCAGTGTGTTTCTTGAATCTTTTTTGTTCTATTCCGGTTTCTGGCTGCCGATGTATTTTTCCAGCCGCGGAAAGCTGACCAATACCGCAGATCTGATCCGTCTGATTATCCGCGATGAAGCAGTCCACGGTTACTACATAGGCTATAAATATCAGAAAAACATGGAAAAGATATCTCTGGGACAACGTGAAGAGTTGAAGAGTTTCGCCTTCGATTTGTTGCTGGAACTCTACGACAACGAGTTGCAATACACCGATGAGCTGTACGCCGAAACCCCGTGGGCTGACGATGTGAAAGCGTTTCTCTGTTACAACGCCAATAAGGCTTTGATGAATCTGGGCTACGAACCGTTATTTCCCGCAGAAATGGCGGAAGTGAATCCGGCAATCCTCGCCGCGCTTTCGCCGAATGCCGATGAAAATCACGATTTCTTTTCCGGTTCAGGCTCCTCTTATGTGATGGGGAAAGCGGTTGAAACAGAAGATGAAGACTGGAATTTCTGAGGGTGTTATTTTCAAAAATATCACTACCCGCAGCAGGGAAATAATTCCCGCCAAATAGCTTTTTATCACGCAAATATTCTGTAGTGATCTACACTGATACTCTGTTGCATTATTCGCCTGAAACTACAATATTCAGGCGTTTTTTCGCTATCTATGACAAAAAATATCAACTTTTCTCGATTTGCTCTCAGCCCTTATATCACGGGAAATTCCGGCGATTTGCTCGCATCAATATTCATGCCACATTTGCCCTCAGGGGTTGCCTCAGATTCTCAGTATGTTAGGGTAGAAAAAAGTGACTATTTCCATTGGGTAATATATCGACATAAACAAATAAAGGAATCTTTCTATTGCATGGCAATTAAATTAGAAATTAAAAATCTTTATAAAATATTTGGCGAGCATCCACAGCGAGCGTTCAAATATATCGAACAAGGACTTTCGAAAGAACAAATTCTGGAAAAAACTGGGCTATCGCTTGGCGTAAAAGACGCCAGTCTGGCCATTGAAGAAGGCGAGATATTTGTCATCATGGGATTATCCGGCTCGGGTAAATCCACAATGGTACGCCTTCTCAATCGCCTGATTGAACCCACCCGCGGGCAAGTGCTGATTGATGGTGTGGATATTGCCAAAATATCCGATGCCGAACTCCGTGAGGTGCGCAGAAAAAAGATTGCGATGGTCTTCCAGTCCTTTGCCTTAATGCCGCATATGACCGTGCTGGACAATACTGCGTTCGGTATGGAATTGGCCGGAATTAATGCCGAAGAACGCCGGGAAAAAGCCCTTGATGCACTGCGTCAGGTCGGGCTGGAAAATTATGCCCACAGCTACCCGGATGAACTCTCTGGCGGGATGCGTCAACGTGTGGGATTAGCCCGCGCGTTAGCGATTAATCCGGATATATTATTAATGGACGAAGCCTTCTCGGCGCTCGATCCATTAATTCGCACCGAGATGCAGGATGAGCTGGTAAAATTACAGGCGAAACATCAGCGCACCATTGTCTTTATTTCCCACGATCTCGATGAGGCTATGCGTATTGGCGACCGAATTGCCATTATGCAAAATGGTGAAGTGGTACAGGTCGGCACACCGGATGAAATTCTCAATAATCCGGCGAATGATTATGTCCGTACCTTCTTCCGTGGCGTTGATATTAGTCAGGTATTCAGTGCGAAAGATATTGCCCGCCGGACACCGAATGGCTTAATTCGTAAAACCCCTGGCTTCGGCCCACGTTCGGCACTGAAATTATTGCAGGATGAAGATCGCGAATATGGCTACGTTATCGAACGCGGTAATAAGTTTGTCGGCGCAGTTTCCATCGATTCGCTTAAAACCGCGTTAACGCAGCAGCAAGGTCTTGATGCGGCGCTGATTGATGCGCCGTTAGCAGTCGATGCACAAACGCCTCTTAGCGAGTTGCTCTCTCATGTCGGACAGGCACCCTGTGCGGTGCCCGTGGTCGACGAGGACCAACAGTATGTCGGCATCATTTCGAAAGGAATGCTGCTGCGCGCTTTAGATCGTGAGGGGGTAAATAATGGCTGATCAAAATAATCCGTGGGATACCACGCCAGCGGCGGACAGTGCCGTGCAATCCGCAGACGCCTGGGGTACACCGGCGACTGCACCGACTGACGGCGGTGGTGCTGACTGGCTGACCAGTACGCCTGCGCCAAACGTCGAGCATTTTAATATTCTCGATCCGTTCCATAAAACGCTGATCCCGCTCGACAGTTGGGTCACTGAAGGGATCGACTGGGTTGTTACCCATTTCCGTCCCGTCTTCCAGGGCGTGCGCGTTCCGGTTGATTACATTCTCAACGGTTTCCAGCAATTGCTGCTGGGTATGCCCGCACCGGTGGCGATTATCGTTTTCGCTCTCATCGCCTGGCAGATTTCCGGGGTCGGAATGGGCGTGGCGACGCTGGTTTCGCTGATTGCCATCGGCGCAATCGGTGCCTGGTCGCAGGCCATGGTTACCCTGGCGCTGGTGTTAACCGCCCTGCTGTTCTGTATCGTCATTGGTTTGCCGCTGGGGATCTGGCTGGCGAGAAGTCCGCGAGCGGCGAAAATTATTCGTCCACTGCTTGATGCCATGCAGACCACGCCAGCGTTTGTTTATCTGGTGCCAATCGTCATGCTATTTGGTATCGGTAACGTGCCGGGCGTGGTGGTGACGATCATCTTTGCTCTGCCGCCGATTATCCGTCTGACCATTCTGGGGATTAACCAGGTTCCGGCGGATCTGATTGAAGCCTCGCGCTCATTCGGTGCCAGCCCGCGCCAGATGCTGTTCAAAGTTCAGTTACCGCTGGCGATGCCGACCATTATGGCGGGCGTTAACCAGACGCTGATGCTGGCCCTTTCTATGGTGGTCATTGCCTCGATGATTGCCGTCGGCGGGCTGGGTCAGATGGTACTTCGCGGTATCGGTCGTCTGGATATGGGGCTTGCCACCGTTGGCGGCGTCGGGATTGTGATCCTCGCCATTATCCTCGACCGCCTGACGCAGGCCGTTGGGCGCGACTCACGCAGTCGCGGCAACCGTCGCTGGTACACCACTGGCCCTGTCGGTCTGCTGACCCGCCCATTCATTAAGTAACTCTGCACTTGCCCGGTAACGCCGGGCATATCACCCTGCCAAAAAAAGGAATAACAATGCGACATAGCGTACTTTTTGCGACAGCGTTTGCCACGCTTATCTCTACACAAACTTTTGCTGCCGACCTGCCGGGCAAAGGCATTACAGTTAATCCAGTTCAAAGCACCATCACCGAAGAAACCTTCCAGACACTGCTGGTCAGTCGTGCGCTGGAGAAATTAGGTTATACCGTCAATAAACCCAGCGAAGTAGATTACAACGTTGGCTACACCTCGCTTGCTTCCGGCGATGCAACCTTCACCGCCGTGAACTGGACGCCGCTGCATGACAACATGTACGAAGCTGCCGGTGGCGATAAGAAATTTTATCGTGAAGGGGTATTTGTTAACGGCGCGGCACAGGGTTACCTGATCGATAAGAAAACCGCCGACCAGTATAAAATCACCAACATCGCACAACTGAAAGATCCGAAGATCGCCAAACTGTTCGATACCAACGGCGACGGTAAAGCGGATTTAACCGGTTGTAACCCTGGCTGGGGCTGCGAAGGTGCCATCAACCACCAGCTTGCCGCGTATGAACTGACCAACACCGTGACGCATAATCAGGGGAACTACGCAGCGATGATGGCCGACACCATCAGTCGCTACAAAGAGGGCAAACCGGTGTTTTATTACACCTGGACGCCGTACTGGGTGAGTAATGAGCTGAAGCCAGGGAAAGATGTGGTCTGGTTGCAGGTGCCGTTCTCCGCACTGCCGGGCGATAAAAATGCCGATACCAAACTGCCGAATGGCGCGAATTACGGCTTCCCGGTCAGCACCATGCATATCGTTGCCAACAAAGCCTGGACCGAGAAAAATCCGGCGGCAGCCAAACTGTTTGCCATTATGCAGTTGCCAGTGGCCGATATTAACGCCCAGAACGCCATTATGCATGACGGCAAAGCCTCAGAAGGCGATATTCAGGGCCACGTTGATGGCTGGATCAAAGCCCACCAGCAGCAGTTCGATGGCTGGGTGAATGAGGCGCTGGCAGCGCAGAAGTAATTTTTATTCAGGCGGATAAGGCGTTTTTGCCTCATCCGCCGCTCTGTACACAATGCCTGATGCGACGCTGACGCGTCTTATCATGCCTACAAAATACACTCATTCGTATGGCGGATAAGGCGTTTTCGCCGCATCCGCCGTTCTGTGCACAATGCCTGATGCGACGCTGGCGCGTCTTATCATGCCTACAAACCACATCGCACATTTCAACAATCTATCTTTCATCCCATATTCATCAACATCCGCTATTATTGATTTCCAGCTTAATCATCACCTGATGAACAAAAATAATGACTAAACCTAATCATGAGCTTAGCCCGGCGCTGATCGTGCTGATGTCTATCGCCACCGGTCTGGCGGTAGCCAGTAACTATTACGCCCAGCCATTGCTCGACACCATCGCGCGTAACTTTTCCCTTTCCGCCAGTTCGGCAGGCTTTATTGTTACCGCCGCGCAGTTGGGCTACGCCGCAGGTCTACTGTTTCTTGTTCCCCTCGGTGATATGTTTGAACGCCGCCGCCTGATTGTCTCGATGACCTTACTGGCAGCGGGCGGTATGTTAATCACTGCCAGCAGTCAGTCACTGGCGATGATGATCCTCGGTACGGCATTAACCGGTTTATTCTCAGTCGTGGCACAAATTCTGGTTCCGCTGGCAGCGACGCTGGCTTCACCGGACAAACGCGGCAAAGTGGTTGGCACTATTATGAGCGGTCTGCTGTTGGGGATCTTACTCGCACGGACCGTTGCCGGATTGCTGGCGAATCTCGGCGGCTGGCGCACCGTCTTTTGGGTTGCCTCGGTGTTAATGGCACTGATGGCGCTGGCATTATGGCGTGGTCTGCCACAAATGAAATCAGAAACCCACCTCAACTACCCACAGTTGTTAGGTTCCGTTTTCAGCATGTTTATCAGCGATAAGATCCTGCGCACCCGCGCATTGCTGGGCTGCCTGACCTTTGCCAACTTCAGCATTCTCTGGACCTCAATGGCCTTTTTGCTTGCCGCTCCACCTTTTAACTACAGCGATGGTGTCATTGGTCTGTTTGGACTTGCGGGAGCTGCCGGAGCGTTGGGCGCTCGTCCGGCGGGCGGTTTTGCCGATAAGGGTAAATCGCACCACACCACAACTTTCGGTCTGCTGCTGCTATTACTTTCATGGCTGGCGATCTGGTTTGGTCACACTTCCGTACTGGCGCTGATTATCGGCATCCTGGTGCTGGATCTCACCGTACAGGGCGTGCATATCACTAACCAGACGGTAATTTATCGAATACACCCTGATGCGCGTAATCGCCTGACCGCAGGTTACATGACCAGCTACTTTATTGGCGGTGCCGCCGGTTCGCTAATTTCAGCCTCAGCCTGGCAACATGGCGGTTGGGCTGGCGTTTGTCTGGCTGGCGCGACGATTGCCCTGGTTAACTTACTGGTCTGGTGGCGAGGTTTTCATCGTCAGGAAGCCGCAAATTAAGCAATCAGCAACCGTTTTCGTGGCTTTACACTTATAAGGGTGTTAAGAAGCCCATCAGTCTGATAAGGTTAAGATATTCATTCAGTCTATTTATAATATTAACAATCGTTAAGCGTACACTCTATGGAAAGCCCTACTCCACAGCCTGCTCCTGGTTCGGCGACCTTCATGGAAGGATGCAAAGACAGTTTACCGATTGTTATTAGTTATATTCCGGTGGCCTTTGCGTTCGGTCTGAATGCGACCCGTCTGGGATTCTCTCCTCTCGAAAGCGTTTTTTTCTCCTGCATCATTTATGCAGGCGCGAGCCAGTTCGTCATTACCGCGATGCTGGCAGCCGGGAGTAGTTTGTGGGTTGCTGCACTGACCGTCATGGCAATGGATGTTCGCCATGTGTTGTATGGCCCGTCACTGCGTAGCCGTATTATTCAGCGTCTGCAAAAATCGAAAACCGCCCTGTGGGCATTTGGCCTGACGGATGAGGTTTTTGCCGCCGCAACCGCAAAACTGGTACGCAATAATCGCCGCTGGAGCGAGAACTGGATGATCGGCATTGCCTTCAGTTCATGGTCATCGTGGGTATTTGGTACGGTAATAGGGGCATTCTCCGGCAGCGGCTTGCTGCAAGGTTATCCCGCCGTTGAAGCTGCATTAGGTTTTATGCTTCCGGCACTCTTTATGAGTTTCCTGCTCGCCTCTTTCCAGCGCAAACAATCTCTTTGCGTTACCGCAGCGTTAGTTGGTGCCCTTGCAGGCGTAACGCTATTTTCTATTCCCGTCGCCATTCTGGCAGGCATTGTCTGTGGCTGCCTCACTGCGTTAATCCAGGCATTCTGGCAAGGAGCGCCCGATGAGCTATGAGGTTCTGCTGCTTGGGTTACTGGTTGGCGTGGCGAATTATTGCTTCCGCTATTTGCCGCTGCGCCTGCGTGTGGGTAATGCCCGCCCAACCAAACGTGGCGCGGTAGGTATTTTGCTCGACACCATTGGCATCGCCTCGATATGCGCTCTGCTGGTTGTCTCTACCGCACCAGAAGTGATGCACGATACACGCCGTTTCGTGCCCACGCTGGTCGGCTTCGCGGTACTGGGTGCCAGTTTCTATAAAACACGCAGCATTATCATCCCAACACTGCTTAGTGCGCTGGCCTATGGGCTCGCCTGGAAAGTGATGGCGATTATATAACCCACAAGAATCATTTTTCTAAAACAATACATTTACTTTATTTGTCACTGTCGTTACTATATCGGCTGAAATTAATGAGGTCATACCCAAATGGATAGTTCGTTTACGCCCATTGAACAAATGCTAAAATTTCGCGCCAGCCGCCACGAAGATTTTCCTTATCAGGAGATCCTTCTGACTCGTCTTTGCATGCACATGCAAAGCAAGCTGCTGGAGAACCGCAATAAAATGCTGAAGGCTCAGGGGATTAACGAGACGTTGTTTATGGCGTTGATTACGCTGGAGTCTCAGGAAAACCACAGTATTCAGCCTTCTGAATTAAGTTGTGCTCTTGGATCATCCCGTACCAACGCGACGCGTATTGCCGATGAACTGGAAAAACGCGGTTGGATCGAACGTCGTGAAAGCGATAACGATCGCCGCTGCCTGCATCTGCAATTAACGGAAAAAGGTCACGAGTTTTTGCGCGAGGTTTTACCACCGCAGCATAACTGCCTGCATCAACTCTGGTCCGCGCTCAGCACAACAGAAAAAGATCAGCTCGAGCAAATCACCCGCAAATTGCTCTCCCGTCTCGACCAGATGGAACAAGACGGTGTGGTTCTCGAAGCGATGAGCTAACGCGTCATCTCGCTCAAAAATCCAGATTTATAAAAGAAAAAATGACCGGCCAGCATCGCAACATGCTGGCCTTTTTGGCAAGCAGGTCGGCTCAGCCGATGAGTTAAGAAGATCGTGGAGAACAATATGAGCGCAAATGCGGAGACTCAAACCCCGCAGCAACCGGTAAAGAAGAGCGGCAAACGTAAGCGTCTGCTCCTCCTTCTCACCTTGCTCTTTATAATTATTGCCGTAGCGATAGGGATTTATTGGTTTTTGGTACTGCGTCATTTCGAAGAAACCGATGACGCATACGTGGCAGGGAATCAGATTCAAATTATGTCTCAGGTGTCTGGCAGCGTGACGAAAGTCTGGGCCGATAACACCGATTTTGTAAAAGAAGGCGATGTTCTGGTCACTCTCGACCCGACAGATGCTCGCCAGGCGTTTGAAAAAGCCAAAACTGCACTGGCTTCCAGCGTTCGCCAAACCCACCAGCTGATGATTAACAGCAAACAGTTGCAGGCGAATATTGAGGTGCAAAAAATCGCCCTCGCGAAAGCACAAAGCGACTACAACCGCCGTGTGCCGCTGGGCAATGCCAACCTGATTGGTCGCGAAGAGCTGCAACACGCCCGCGACGCCGTCACCAGTGCCCAGGCGCAACTGGACGTCGCTATTCAACAATACAATGCCAATCAGGCGATGATTCTGGGGACTAAACTGGAAGATCAGCCTGCCGTGCAACAGGCTGCCACCGAAGTACGTAACGCCTGGCTGGCGCTGGAGCGTACCCGTATTGTCAGTCCGATGACCGGTTATGTCTCCCGCCGCGCGGTACAGCCTGGGGCGCAAATTAGCCCAACGACGCCGCTGATGGCGGTCGTTCCAGCCACCAATATGTGGGTGGATGCCAACTTTAAAGAGACGCAGATTGCCAATATGCGTATCGGTCAGCCGGTCACCATCACCACCGATATTTACGGCGATGATGTGAAATACACCGGTAAAGTGGTTGGTCTGGATATGGGCACAGGTAGCGCGTTCTCACTGCTTCCGGCGCAAAATGCGACCGGTAACTGGATCAAAGTCGTTCAGCGTCTACCTGTGCGTATCGAACTGGACCAGAAACAGCTGGAGCAATACCCGCTGCGCATTGGTTTGTCCACGCTGGTGAGCGTCAATACCACTAACCGTGACGGTCAGGTACTGGCAAATAAAGTACGTTCAACACCGGTCGCGGTAAGTACCGCGCGTGAAATCAGCCTGGCACCTGTCAATAAACTGATCGACGATATCGTAAAAGCTAACGCTGGCTAATCCAGAGGTGCGTGTGATGCAACAGCAAAAACCGCTGGAAGGCGCGCAACTGGTCATTATGACGATTGCGCTGTCACTGGCGACATTCATGCAGGTGCTGGACTCCACCATTGCTAACGTGGCGATCCCCACTATCGCCGGGAATCTGGGCTCATCGCTCAGCCAGGGAACGTGGGTAATCACTTCTTTCGGGGTGGCGAATGCCATCTCGATCCCGCTTACCGGCTGGCTGGCAAAGCGCGTCGGGGAAGTGAAACTGTTCCTTTGGTCCACCATCGCCTTTGCTATTGCGTCGTGGGCGTGTGGTGTCTCCAGCAGCCTGAATATGCTGATCTTCTTCCGCGTGATTCAGGGGATTGTCGCCGGGCCGTTGATCCCGCTTTCGCAAAGTCTATTGCTGAATAACTACCCGCCAGCCAAACGCTCGATCGCGCTGGCGTTGTGGTCGATGACGGTGATTGTCGCGCCAATTTGCGGCCCGATCCTCGGCGGTTATATCAGCGATAATTACCACTGGGGCTGGATATTCTTCATCAACGTGCCGATTGGCGTGGCGGTGGTGTTGATGACACTGCAAACTCTGCGCGGACGTGAAACCCGCACCGAACGGCGGCGGATTGATGCCGTGGGGCTGGCACTGCTGGTTATTGGTATCGGCAGCCTGCAGATTATGCTCGACCGCGGTAAAGAGCTGGACTGGTTCTCATCACAGGAAATTATCATTCTTACCGTGGTGGCAGTGGTGGCTATCTGCTTCCTAATTGTCTGGGAGCTGACCGACGATAACCCGATAGTCGATCTGTCGTTGTTTAAGTCGCGCAACTTCACCATCGGCTGCTTGTGTATCAGCCTCGCGTATATGCTCTACTTCGGCGCGATTGTTCTGCTGCCGCAGTTGTTGCAGGAGGTCTACGGTTACACGGCAACGTGGGCAGGTCTGGCCTCTGCGCCGGTAGGGATTATTCCGGTGATCCTGTCGCCGATTATCGGCCGCTTCGCGCATAAACTGGATATGCGGCGGCTGGTAACCTTCAGCTTTATTATGTATGCCGTCTGCTTCTACTGGCGTGCCTATACCTTTGAACCAGGTATGGATTTTGGCGCGTCGGCCTGGCCGCAGTTTATCCAGGGGTTTGCGGTGGCCTGCTTCTTTATGCCGCTGACCACCATTACGCTGTCTGGTTTGCCACCGGAACGACTGGCGGCGGCATCGAGCCTCTCCAACTTTACGCGTACGCTGGCGGGGTCTATCGGCACGTCCATCACCACCACCATGTGGACCAACCGCGAGTCGATGCACCACGCACAGTTAACCGAGTCGGTAAACCCGTTTAACCCAAACGCCCAGGCGATGTACAGTCAACTGGAAGGGCTTGGGATGACGCAACAGCAGGCCTCCGGCTGGATTGCCCAGCAGATCACCAACCAGGGGCTGATTATTTCCGCCAATGAGATCTTCTGGATGTCAGCCGGGATATTCCTCGTCCTGCTGGGGCTGGTGTGGTTTGCTAAACCGCCATTTGGCGCAGGTGGCGGCGGAGGCGGTGCGCACTAAGTACAACTAAGCCAGTTCATTTGAACTGGCTTTTTTCAATTAATTGTGAAGATAGTTTACTGACTAAATGTGCAGTTCCTGCAACTTCTCTTCCGGCAGCGCCAGTTCTTCGTTGCTGTTGATGCGCACGTCACGTTCCAGAATGCTACGCGCAATATCCTGCGCTTCCTGCAACGAGTGCATCTGGTAAGTGCCACACTGGTAGACGTTCAGTTCCGGGATCTGATTCTGATCCTGCACTTTCAGCACGTCTTCCATTGCCGCTTTCCAGGCATCAGCAACACGCTGCTCATCTGGCGTACCAATCAGACTCATATAAAAACCGGTGCGGCAGCCCATTGGCGAGATATCGATAATCTCTACACCATTACCGTTAAGATGGTTACGCATAAAACCAGCAAACAGGTGCTCCAGGGTATGGATCCCTCTTTCTGGCATCACTTCTTTGTTCGGCACGCAGAAGCGCAGATCGAACACGGTGATTGCGTCGCCATGCGGGGTGTTCATTGTTTTCGCCACCCGAACTGCAGGCGCTTCCATCCGGGTATGATCGACTGTGAAGCTATCTAACAACGGCATTTAGCCACCTCCGGTAATTTTTTTAAAAATTTTCTGAACTCTTTCTTCCCAGGCGAGTCTGAGTATATGAAAGACGCGCATTTGTTATCATCATCCCTGAATTCAGAGATGAAATTTTGGCCACTCACGAGTGGCCTTTTTCTTTTCTGTCAGGCGTGTTTTTCCAGCCACACCGCAAACGGTTCGGTATCAGCGGCTTCCATTTCCTGCTGACGGCGTTCAGACGCCTCGCGCTCGGCTACAAAATCCTCTTCGCGCAGAATTTCCAGCGGCTCTTCACGCAGCAGATTACGGTAGGCTTCTGCAAATGCTTTGCCTGTTCCGCCAATACCAGTATCAATCATAGACCTTAAGATACGGGCAGAGAAAGTCAGATCGGGATTATCGAAGCAGGCAACCAGTTCATCACACACTTTCTGATACGCTTCGCCGCCGTTAATACTATCCAGCGTTTGCGCGACGCGTTTCAGATCGCGGAACAGATCTTTACCCACCTGCGGTAACGGGAACTGTGCGGTTTCGCAGCCGATACCCAGCGTCAGACCCGGTTTGCGACCTTCGAGGATCACCCGGTTCCAGTTAACGCGTGTACAGGCAAGTTCGCTACTGCTCATTTCCGGTGCATCAGCCAGCGCACACCAGACCATAAACAGGTCGAGGAATCGCACCTGCTGTTCATCTACACCAATCGGCGAGAACGGGTTGATGTCCAGCGAACGCACTTCAATATATTCAATGCCGCCACGTAACAGCGCATCAGAAGGCGACTCGCCGCTGCGGGTAACGCGTTTTGGACGAATCGGCGCGTACAGTTCGTTTTCAATCTGCAACACGTTGCTGTTGATTTGCAGCCTCTTACCGTCTTTCTCAATACCAATCTTCGCGTACTCTTCCGATGGCGTTTTGATTGCCTGTTTAAGGCCCGCTACGTACTCGTAAAGATCGTTGAAGGTAATACCAAGATTGCTTTGCGATTTATTGGTATAGCCGAGATCGCTCAAACGAAGAGAGGTCGCATACGGCAGGTAATACATACCGCACTCGGTTTTCTCAAACGGCAGCGACGTTGGTTTTCCTTGCAGGAAAGAAGAACAAATCGCCGGAGATGCACCAAACAGATAAGGAATGACCCAACCGAAACGATAGTAATTGCGGATAACGCGGAAATAGCCCGCAGAAATTTTCTCTTTGGCATCAGCGCCCGAGATATCACCGCACTTCGCTTGCCAGAATGCCATTGGCAAAGAGAAATTGTAGTGCACGCCGGAAATGGTTTGCATCAGCGCGCCGTAGCGATTTTTCAGCCCTTCACGATACAGCGTTTTAAAGCGTCCGGTGTTAGAAGTGCCGTACTGTGCCAGTTCGATGTCCTGACCTTCTGCGATGTAGCATGGCATACTTAACGGCCACATCCGCTCATCGCCCATATTGCGCGCCGTATAACGATGCAGATCGCGCATAAAGGTCAGCATATGTTCAATATCACCATCCACTGGTGTAATGAATTCCAGCAATGCTTCCGCAAAATCGGTAGTAATCCATTTGTGCGTCAGTGCGGAACCTAATGCTTCAGGATGACCTGTTGTTGCCAGTGTGCCATCAGCATTAACACGCAAAGTTTCGCGCTCCAGCCCACGCTGTATCCCCTTTAACGCCTGAGGATGTTTTTCCAGCCAGGCCAGCGCCTGTGATACGTCCGGGATCAAATTGACCTCCCGCCTGTCAAAATCGTTTTAATTAGCATAACTGTAATGGTGACCATATGTGCAGGCCTACAATTAGTGCCACCACATCATGCCCTGAACGGTCGCTGCTGCAACTGCAACATAGCGTAACGCTTTACCAAGGCACAAAAAAAAGATTACCGGTCCCCACGAGATGCGCATCCATCCCGCTAACAGACACAGTAAATCGCCAACCACGGGCATCCAGCTTAATAATAGCGTGACTGCACCATAGCGTTTCAGCCAGCCGGTAGCTTTCTCTTGCCAGCGCGATGTTTTACGCAATGGAAAGAAACGCCCAAGGATAACGTTAGTTAACCCTCCAAGGCTATTACCCATTGTTGCTGTTAAAACTAAAACCCAGGGATGACTGATCCCGGAAAGCAACATTGCCACCAGCACGACTTCGGAGTTGCCGGGTAATAGTGTAGCGCTGAGAAAACTACTGGCAAACAACGAGAAAAGCGATAACGCTTCACTCACAGCAAGCGAACATCCACGGCGTCCATGCCTGCTGCACGGGCCGCCTGAATACCGAAATCGGCATCTTCAAAGACCACACACTGCGTCGGTTGCACGCCCATACGCTGCGCGCACAACAAAAATGTGTCTGGCGCGGGTTTATGGTGTTTGACGTGATCAGCAGCGACGACGGCGTCAAAATAACGGCGTAATCCCAGGTGCGCCAGCAATGCCTCAGCGATGGCGCTTTCACTCCCCGTTCCTACAGCCATTGGGCGACGACCATGCCAACTTTTCACCACTTCAACAAGAGGAAGCGGCTCGACACTATCCAGCAGCATACTTCTTACTGCTTCTGTTTTTTCACGCGCTAACGCATGCGGGTCGAGATCGGCCTGATTCAGCTCAATAATTGCCTGAGCAATACGCCAGGTGGGCGATCCATTAAGCGCAATCATTGCCTGAACATCGTACTGAAGACCGTAGTGCCCTAATACTTCGCGCCACGCTTTACGGTGCGTAGGCTCCGTATCCAGGATTGTGCCATCCATATCAAAAATTAAACCTGCATAACGCTCGTACATGGTCTTCTCGCAAGTCGAAAAATATGACGCTACTTTAGCGTAATTGCTTGATTTTGTCGCTGATGGCGAAGGAGAAGAAAATTCAGGAAATGGATAAAGTAGTTATTTAGAAATGAGATATTTTTGAAGGAAATTTTTGGGAGAAGATGGTGCATCCGGGAGGATTACTCACTGGCGTTCGCCCTTCGGGCCGTTGCTGACGCAACGTTATCCTCCCTGGTGCCTGCGGTTAATACCGCTATCTCTTCGATACCTTCATTGCTGAAGGTTACGGAGAATATGGTGCATCCGGGAGGATTCGAACCTCCGACCGCTCGGTTCGTAGCCGAGTACTCTATCCAGCTGAGCTACGGATGCATCGGGAAAATTTATTTTACTGCTGATATTGATATCGCTACTAAAGCCATATCAAGTAAGAGATGGTGCATCCGGGAGGATTACTCGCCTTGCGGCTCGCCCTTCGGGCCGTTGCTAAAGCAACGTTATCATCCCTGGTGCCTGCGGTTAATTCCGCTACCTCTTCGATACCTTCATTGCTGAAGATTTCGGAGAATATGGTGCATCCGGGAGGATTCGAACCTCCGACCGCTCGGTTCGTAGCCGAGTACTCTATCCAGCTGAGCTACGGATGCATCGGGAAAATTTATTTTACTGCTGATATTGATATCGCTACTAAAGCCATATCAAGTAAGAGATGGTGCATCCGGGAGGATTCGAACCTCCGACCGCTCGGTTCGTAGCCGAGTACTCTATCCAGCTGAGCTACGGATGCATCGGGAAACTTACTTTACTGCAGATTTTTTGATACCGCTACTAAAGCCGTATCAAGTAAGAGATGGTGCATCCGGGAGGATTACTCGCCTTGCGGCTCGCCCTTCGGGCCGTTGCTAAAGCAACGTTATCCTCCCTGGTGCCTGCGGTTATACCGCCACCTCTTCCATACCTTCATCGCTGAAAGTACGTAGAATATGGTGCATCCGGGAGGATTCGAACCTCCGACCGCTCGGTTCGTAGCCGAGTACTCTATCCAGCTGAGCTACGGATGCAAATGGCGGTGAGGCGGGGATTCGAACCCCGGATGCAGCTTTTGACCGCATACTCCCTTAGCAGGGGAGCGCCTTCAGCCTCTCGGCCACCTCACCACACGCCTCTTACGAGTGCTTCGAAGAACTTGTTTATCGCTCATCGTCGCTGCGTGGCGCACATATTACTTTCTGAGACTTATAAGTCAAACAATTTTTCCTACACTTTTATCGTTTGCACACTTCACGTTCAATTAGTCTGTAAAAACGTCAAAAAGAGTGTTTTATCAACAGAAAAATGGAGGTCTGACAGATAGTAGTAATGCAAAAAAATGGAGACTTAAGTTGAATGAACGGGAGTAAAGCGAAAAGACTATAGAGTGAAGGAGAAATTTTGAGGGTGCGTCTCACCGATAAAGATGAGACGCGGAAAGATTAGTAACTGGACTGCTGGGATTTTTCAGCCTGGATACGCTGGTAGATCTCTTCACGGTGAACAGAAACTTCCTTCGGGGCATTTACGCCAATACGTACCTGGTTGCCCTTTACCCCTAAAACTGTCACGGTGACCTCATCCCCAATCATGAGGGTCTCACCAACTCGACGAGTCAGAATCAGCATTCTTTGCTCCTTGAAAGATTAAAAGAGTCGGGTCTCTCTGTATCCCGGCATTATCCATCATATAACGCCAAAAAGTAAGCAATGACAAACACATTACATGTAAGCAGTCATGGCATTACATTCTGTTAAACCTAAGTTTAGCCGATATACACAACTTCAACCTGACTTTATCGTTGTCGATAGCGTTAATGCGAATGCCGTGAAGCGAGTCCACGGCATTGCCTGACGCTTATATTATTGCAATTTCGCGCTGACCCAGCCTTTCACACTGGCTAACGCTGCAGGTAAGGCCGCAGCATCCGTACCACCGGCTTGCGCCATGTCAGGACGTCCACCACCCTTGCCGCCCACCTGCTGAGCGACCATACCAATCAGTTCCCCTGCTTTCACACGATCTGTGACGTCCTTAGATACGCCTGCAATCAGAGAAACCTTACCTTCGGCTACCGTTGCCAGCACGATAATTGTCGACCCCAGCTGATTTTTTAAATCGTCAACCATGGTACGCAACATTTTCGGCTCAACACCGCTAAGCTCGCTAACCAACAGCTTAACACCATTAACATCAATTGCCTTACTGGAAAGATTTGCGCTCTCCTGTGCGGCAGCTTGTTCTTTAAGCTGTTGTAGTTCTTTTTCTAACTGACGCGTACGTTCCAGTACTTGAGCGCACTTTATCCGCCAGATTATTGCTATCGCCTTTCAGCAGATGCGCGACTTCGCTTAAGCGATCGCTGTCTGCATGAACGGTGGTGATAGCGCCTTCTCCGGTTACCGCTTCGATACGACGAACGCCTGCAGCAGTACCCGATTCAGAGATGATGCGGAACAGACCAATATCACCAGTGCGGCTGGCGTGAGTACCGCCACACAGCTCGGTGGAGAAATCGCCCATGCTCAGCACGCGTACACGCTCATCATACTTTCGCCGAACAGCGCCATCGCACCTTCGCTTTCGCCGCTTCGAGATCCATGATGTTGGTTTCGATCGGCAAATTGCGACGAATCTGTGCGTTCACCGTCTTCGACCGCACGAATCTCTTCCGGTTTCATCGCTTCGTTGTGTGAGAAGTCGAAGCGCAGCACCTTGTCGTTAACCAGTGAACCTTTCTGCGATACATGAGTCCCCAGAACTGGCGCAGCGCAGCGTGCATCAGGTGCGTTGCGGAGTGATTCAGACGAATACGGGCGCGACGAGCCTCATCAACATCAGCCTGCACAGCGTCGCCCACTTTCAGAGAACCCGCAGCAAGTTTACCGATGTGACCAATCGCCTGCCGTATTTCTGCGTATCTTCCACCGCGAAGGAGAAGTTAGCGCCTTTCAGTTCGCCTTTATCACCAACCTGACCGCCGGATTCCGCATAGAATGGTGTTTGATCCAGCACGACCACAGCTTCGGCCTGCATTGATTGCATCAACCGCTTTACCATCAACAAACAGCGCGGTCACTTTGCCGTTCAGTTCCAGATGGTCATAGCCTTTAAATTCAGATGCACTATCAACACGGATCATTGCGTTGTAATCGGCACCAAAGCCGCTGGCTTCGCGCGCGCGACGACGCTGCTCTTCCATTGCTGCTTCAAAACCAGCTTCGTCAACTTTGATGTTGCGCTCACGACAAACATCAGCCGTCAGGTCAACCGGGAAGCCATAGGTGTCGTACAGACGGAAAGCCGTTTCACCATCCAGCGTATCACCAGAAAGTTTTGCCAGCTCTTCATCCAGCAACGCCAGACCGCGCTCCAGAGTACGGGCAAACTGCTCTCTTCAGTCTTCAGCACCTGCTCAACCTGCGCCTGCTGGCGTTTCAGGTCTTCACCCGCAGAGCCCATAACGTCGATCAGCGGACCAACCAGTTTGTAGAAGAAGGTTTCTTTCGCGCCGAGCATATTGCCGTGACGCACTGCGCGACGAATGATACGACGCAGTACATAACCACGGTTTTCATTGACGGCATTACGCCATCCGCGATCAGGAACGCACAAGAACGAATGTGGTCAGCGATTACGCGCAGCGATTTATTGCTCAGATCGGTCGCGCCAGTGACTTTCGCTACCGCCTGGATCAACGTGCGGAACAGGTCGATGTCATAGTTAGAGTTAACGTTGCAGCACCGCAGCAATACGCTCCAGACCCATACCGGTATCTACAGACGGCTTCGGCAGCGGTTCCATCGTGCCATCTGCCTGGCGGTTGAACTGCATGAAGACGATGTTCCAGATCTCAATGTAGCGGTCGCCGTCTTCTTCCGACTTCCCGGAGGGCCCACCCCAAATGTGGTCGCCGTGATCGTAGAAGATTTCGGTGCACGGGCCGCACGGACCAGTGTCACCCATCTGCCAGAAGTTGTCAGATGCGTATGGCGCACCTTTGTTATCGCCGATGCGAATAATACGTTCGCGCGGGATCCCGACTTCTTTTCCCAGATTTCGTAGGCTTGTCGTCGCTTTCATAGACGGTAACCCACAGACGCTCTTTCGGCAGGGCAAACCATTTTTCGCTGGTCAGCAGTTCCCATGCAAACTGAATGGCATCGTGTTTGAAATAGTCGCCGAAGCTGAAGTTGCCCAGCATTTCGAAGAAGGTATGGTGACGCGCGGTGTAACCGACGTTTTCCAGGTCGTTGTGTTTACCACCCGCACGCACGCAGCGTTGGAAGTGGTAGCGCGGGAATAATTACGCTTGTCGAGCCCAAGGAACACATCCTTGAACTGGTTCATCCCGGCGTTGGTAAACAACAAAGTTGGTCGTTATGGGGTACCAGGGAGCTGCTGGCAACTACCTGATGTCCCTTTACTATGGAAAAGTCGAGAAACGCCTGACGGATCTCAGCGGTGCTCTTTGCTCATAATTATCCTGAAATCAAGCTAACGAAATATCGCCACCAGCTCCAGCGTGTCTTAACCGCCGGGCTGGTAACTGAAAAGTGGGAATAAGATAAGTTTTCTTGACTGGAAGTAAAATACCGTATGCGTTCAGTCGGCAAAATTTCGCCAAATATCCTGGATATCTTCCATCAGATAGCCACGATAGAGCAAAAACGCTGGATCTTAACTTTTCTGGAAAAAGACAGTTGGCAAAGGTTCACCATATTTTCGCGTCGCCTGATCGCGCGCCAGTGCGCACCAGTCGATGTCACATTCACGCATCGCTTTTCGCTTCGCGGGAAATACCTTCTGATTCAGTTCCTGGCGAATACGCGCAGGTCCATAACCTTTGCGGCTACGGCTGGCGATAAAGCGCGCAACAAATCGGCTGTCATCGAGATAGCCATGTTCATGGCACCAGGCAATAACGCGCTCGTAATCTTCTGCCGTAGCATCAATCTCTTCTGCCATTTTGCCCATAATCGGTGCCGCGAGTTTACGTCGCAGTTCTTGCTCACTGTGATCGCGCACCGCCAGAATGCGTACCGCACGATCCAACAGGCGAGCATATGCCGGGCGACGGACGTTGATTCTGTCATGGCATATCCTTACAACTTAAAGCAAAAGGGCCGCAGATGCGACCCAGTTTTGCTGATAAACAGATTTAATAGTCAATGAGTGTGCAGAATGTTCCCGCAGGCCCAATTCGTTAGAGGATCGAGGTGAGAGTAATTTTCACGCCAGTGCTGGCCTGTTCCCCTCACCTAACCCTCTCCCCAAAGGGGCGAGGGGACCGTCCGTGCACACATTATCTATTATCATCAATAACGAACGATTAAAAATCTTCGTTAGTTTCTGCTACGCCTTCGCTGTCATCTACAGAGAATCCGGCGTTGAGTTCGGTTGCTCAGCAGCAACTCACGTACTTTCTTCATCGATCTCTTTCGCGGTTTCCGGTTATCTTTCAGCCAGGCAGTTGCATTCGCTTTACCCTGACCGATCTTCACCTTGTAGCTGTACCACGCGCCTGCTTTCTCGATCAGCTTCTCTTTACGCCCGGTCAACCAGTTCGCCGTAGAAGTTGATACCTTCGCCGTAGAGGATCTGAAATTCAGCCTGTTTAAACGGTGCAGCGATTTTGTTCTTCACCACTTTCACGCGGGTTTCGCTACCCACCACGTTTTCGCCCTCTTTCACCGCGCCGATACGACGGATGTCGAGACGAACAGAGGCGTAGAATTTCAGCGCGTTACCACCGGTAGTGGTTTCCGGGTTACCGAACATCACACCAATTTTCATACGGATCTGGTTGATGAAGATCAGCAGCGTGTTGGACTGCTTCAGGTTACCCGCCAGCTTACGCATCGCCTGGCTCATCATACGTGCCGCAAGGCCCATGTGAGAGTCGCCGATTTCGCCTTCGATTTCCGCTTTCGGCGTCAGTGCCGCCACGGAGTCAACGACGATAACGTCTACTGCGCCAGAACGCGCCAGGGCGTCACAGATTTCCAGTGCCTGCTCGCCGGTGTCCGGCTGGGAGCACAGCAGGTTATCGATATCGACGCCCAGTTTACGTGCGTAGATTGGGTCCAGCGCGTGTTCAGCATCGATAAACGCACAGGTTTTACCTTCACGCTGCGCTGCGGCGATCACCTGCAGCGTCAGCGTGGTTTTACCGGAAGATTCCGGTCCGTAGATTTCGACGATACGGCCCATCGGCAGACCACCTGCCCCAAGCGCGATATCCAGTGAAAGCGAACCGGTAGAGATGGTTTCCACATCCATGGAACGGTCTTCACCCAGGCGCATGATGGAGCCTTTACCAAATTGTTTCTCAATCTGGCCCAGTGCTGCCGCCAACGCTTCTGTTTGTTTTCGTCGATAGCCATTTTTACTCCTGTCATGCCGGGTAATACCGGATAGTCAATATGTTCTGTTGAAGCAATTATACTGTATGCTCATACAGTATCAAGTGTTTTGTAGAAATTGTTGCCACAAGGTCTGCAATGCATACGCAGTAGCCTGACGACGCACCGCATCACGGTCGCCGCTGAAGCATTCCCGCCGGGTAATGCCTTCACCGCGGGCAGTGGCAAAAGCAAACCAGACGGTGCCGACAGGCTTCTCTTCACTGCCGCCATCCGGCCCGGCGATACCACTAATAGACACGGCATAATCAGCACGAGCCGCTTTCAGTGCGCCTATCGCCATTTCCACCACGACGGGTTCACTCACCGCGCCATGCTGCGCCAGCGTCTCTTCGCGTACGCCGATCATCTGCGCTTTGGCTTCGGTTACTGTAGGTGACAAATCCGCGTTCAAACCAGGCGGAGCTACCGGCAATATCGGTAATCACTTTCGCTACCCAACCACCGGTACAAGACTCGGCAGTTGTTACGGTTGCGCCACGGGCTTTCAGCGCCTGCCCAACCTGTTCACTTAACTGCATCAGTTCACTGTCAGTCATCACAACCTCTGTCAGTCAAAAATTTATGCCGGACAAGATAGCACTTTCGTCAGGAAGATGGTGTTGGCGTTGCAATTTTACGAGGAGGATTCAGAAAAAGCTGATTAGCCAGAGGGAAGCTCACGCCCCTTGTAAATAGCTACTGTACTCGCGCCAGCGCCACGGCTTGTCCTAACTGCCAGACCGCCATTGCGTAATGGGTGCTGTGGTTGTAACGGGTGATGGTGTAGAAGTTCGGCAGACCGTACCAGTACTGGTAGCCGGTGCCAACATCCAGACGCAGCAGGCTGGCTTGTTGATGGTTGCCCAGCGGCTGCTGTGGCGTTAAACCTGCGGCGGCAAGCTGCGAAATGCTGTACTTAGTTTTGAAGCCATTTGGCAAGCCTGAGCCTGACCGTTTGCCATTACCGCGACCTGATCGCCTTCACCCAGCCGTGCGCTTTGAAATAGTTCGCCACGCTACCGATCGCATCAACCGGATCCCACAGGTTGATATGCCCGTCGCCGCTGAAATCTACCGCATATTGTTTGTAAGACGACGGCATAAACTGTCCGTAGCCCATCGCCCCGGCAAAGGAACCTTTCAGATTGAGCGGATCGTCCTGCTCGTCGCGCGCCATCAACAGGAAGGTTTCCAGCTCGCCAGAGAAATACCCGCGCGGCGGGTAGTTAAATGACAGGTTGCCAGCGCATCGAGGATGCGAGTTTTCCCCATCACGCGCCCCCAGCGGGTTTCAACGCCGATAATCCCGACGATAATTTCCGGCGGTACGCCATACACCTGCCACGCGCGATTCAACGCATCTTCATACTGATTCCAGAAAACCACACCGTTCTGCACGTTGTCCGGCGTAATAAATTTTTTGCGATAACGCAGCCATGCGCCGTTCGGACCTGATGGCGGTTTCACCGATGTGGTTGGTGCCTGGTTATCCATCAGCCGCAGTACCGAATCCAGACGTTTCGCCTGGGAGAGAATTTCCTGCAACTGCTGACGATCGAAACCGTGTTTGTTCACCATTTTGTCGATGAACTGCTGGGCATTCGGGTTATTAGCGAAATCGCCGCCCATCTGCATCACATTGTGCTGCGGCTCAAGCAGGAAGCCGCCAGACGGCGTTCCGGTGGTCGTTTCAGTCTCAGTAGGTTTTGGCTTGCTGCTACAGGCGGCAAGCAACACAAAAAGGGGAAGCAATGTTACATAACGACGCTTGAACATGAGGGGTCCATTTAACAGATTCAACCAGGGGCAAGTATGGTAAAGCATCACGCCCCACACAAGGAAGCGGTAGTCACTGCCCGATACGGACTTTACATAACTCAACTCATTCCCCTCGCTATCCTTTTACTCAAACTTTCAAATTAAAATATTTATCTTTCATTTTGAGATCAAAATAACACTTTTAAATCTTTCAATCTGATTAGATTAGGTTGCCGTTTGGTAATAAAACAATAAATCCTGAAGGAGAGAACAATGATAGAAACCATTACTCATGGTGCAGAGTGGTTTATCGGGCTGTTCCAAAAGGGCGGAGAGGTGTTTACCGGGATGGTGACCGGCATTCTTCCGCTGTTGATTAGCCTGCTGGTTATCATGAACGCACTGATTAATTTTATCGGTCAGCATCGTATTGAACGTTTTGCTCAACGTTGCGCCGGTAACCCTGTTTCCCGTTACCTACTGTTACCGTGCATTGGCACGTTTGTCTTTTGCAATCCGATGACCTTAAGCCTGGGTCGCTTTATGCCGGAAAAGTACAAACCCAGCTACTACGCGGCGGCCTCTTATAGCTGCCACTCAATGAATGGCCTCTTCCCCCATATCAACCCTGGCGAACTGTTTGTTTATCTTGGCATTGCCAGCGGTCTGACAACGCTGAACCTGCCACTTGGCCCACTGGCGGTGAGTTATCTGCTGGTTGGTCTGGTCACCAATTTCTTCCGCGGCTGGGTGACCGATCTGACCACCGCCATTTTTGAGAAAAAGATGGGCATTCAACTTGAACAAAAAGTTCACCTGGCAGGAGCAACATCATGACGCATATTCGGATCGAAAAAGGAACGGGTGGCTGGGGCGGCCCGCTTGAGCTGAAAGCCACGCCGGGAAAAAAAATCGTCTATATCACCGCCGGTACCCGGCCTGCGATTGTTGACAAACTGGCACAGCTTACTGGCTGGCAGGCTATTGACGGATTTAAAGAAGGTGAACCCGCGGAGGCGGAAATTGGTGTCGCGGTAATCGACTGTGGCGGCACATTACGCTGCGGCATCTATCCGAAACGACGTATTCCCACCATTAATATCCACTCGACGGGCAAGTCCGGTCCGCTGGCGCAGTACATTGTGGAAGATATTTATGTCTCTGGCGTAAAAGAAGAAAACATCACTGTAGTGGGTGATGCGACACCACAACCCTCTTCCGTGGGCCGTGACTATGACACCAGTAAGAAAATCACCGAACAAAGCGATGGTTTACTGGCGAAGGTGGGAATGGGCATGGGGTCCGCCGTTGCGGTGCTGTTTCAATCTGGTCGTGACACCATCGACACTGTATTAAAAACCATTCTGCCGTTTATGGCATTCGTCTCGGCGCTCATTGGCATCATTATGGCTTCTGGCCTTGGTGACTGGATTGCCCACGGTCTTGCTCCGCTGGCGAGCCATCCACTGGGTCTGGTCATGCTGGCGCTCATCTGCTCCTTCCCACTGCTTTCACCTTTCCTCGGCCCAGGCGCAGTTATCGCACAGGTTATCGGCGTATTGATTGGCGTGCAGATTGGTCTCGGCAATATTCCGCCGCATCTGGCTTTACCGGCACTGTTTGCCATCAACGCGCAGGCGGCCTGCGACTTCATCCCGGTCGGTTTGTCGCTGGCGGAAGCCCGTCAGGACACGGTTCGCGTCGGTGTCCCTTCTGTACTGGTGAGCCGCTTTTTAACCGGCGCACCGACTGTACTGATCGCCTGGTTTGTCTCCGGTTTTATCTATCAATAGAGGCTGAAACATGACCGTTATTTATCAGACCACCATCACCCGTATCGGCGCGAGTGCCACTGACGCCCTCAGCGACCAGATGCTCATCACCTTTCGTGAAGGCGCGCCAGCGGACCTCGAAGAGTATTGCTTCATTCATTGCCACGGCGAGTTGAAAGGTGCACTCCATCCCGGTTTGCAATTTACGCTCGGGCAGCATCGCTATCCGGTGACCGCCGTTGGCAGCGTGGCGGAAGACAACCTTCGCGAACTGGGTCATGTCACCCTGCGCTTCGATGGTTTAAACGAAGCGGAATTTCCGGGCACTGTCCATGTGGCAGGCCCTGTACCCGACGATATCGCGCCGGGATCGGTTTTGAAGTTTGAATCTGTTAAGGAGTAAAAAATGAATCAGGTTGCCGTTGTCATCGGTGGTGGGCAAACATTAGGCGCGTTCCTGTGCCACGGTCTGGCTGCCGAGGGGTATCGCGTCGCGGTTGTCGATATTCAGAGCGACAAAGCCGCAAATGTGGCACAAGAAATTAACGCCGAATATGGTGAAAGTATGGCGTACGGTTTTGGTGCTGACGCCACTAGCGAGCAAAGCGTTCTGGCGCTCTCTCGTGGGGTAGATGAAATCTTTGGTCGCGTGGATTTGCTGGTCTATAGCGCCGGAATAGCAAAAGCAGCCTTTATCAGCGACTTCCAGCTCGGCGATTTTGACCGTTCGCTACAAGTGAATCTGGTGGGTTATTTCCTGTGTGCCCGTGAATTTTCGCGTTTGATGATCCGCGACGGGATTCAGGGTCGCATTATTCAGATCAACTCGAAATCCGGCAAAGTGGGCAGCAAACACAACTCTGGCTACAGCGCAGCGAAATTTGGTGGCGTCGGGCTGACTCAATCACTGGCGCTGGATCTGGCGGAGTACGGCATTACGGTGCATTCACTGATGCTCGGTAACCTGCTGAAATCGCCGATGTTCCAGTCACTGTTGCCACAATACGCGACCAAGCTGGGTATCAAACCGGATCAAGTCGAGCAGTATTACATCGACAAAGTACCGCTCAAACGCGGCTGCGATTATCAGGACGTGCTGAATATGCTGCTGTTCTACGCCAGTCCTAAGGCGTCGTACTGCACCGGACAGTCGATCAATGTCACCGGCGGTCAGGTGATGTTCTGATTAACAGCGGAGATCCGTTAAGGATCTCCGTGAGACTATAGAATGCCTGATGCGCTACGCTCATCAGGCATACAGGACTTCCGCCACTACATTAAGGAAAAGTTATGGTATCCGCACTCATCACCGTCGCCGTTATCGCCTGGTGTGCGCAACTGGCCTTAGGCGGCTGGCAAATTTCTCGTTTTAACCGTGCCTTCGACACACTATGCCAGCAAGGGCGGGTTGGCGTGGGCCGTTCCAGCGGGCGCTTTAAACCGCGGGTCGTGGTCGCCATCGCGCTGGACGATCAGCAGCGCATCGTCGACACCTTGTTTATGAAAGGACTGACCGTCTTCGCCCGACCGCAAAAAATTCCCGCAATTACCGGTATGCATGCGGGTGATTTACAGCCCGATGTGATCTTTCCCCATGATCCACTATCACAGAATGCTCTATCATTGGCGCTTAAACTGAAACGTGGATAATTTCGTTGTGAATGTTACTTGCTTGCGAAGTTATCATTTTGAAACCTAAATCAGGTAATCACGCCCATGAAACCTCGTCAGCGTCAGGCCGCCATTCTGGAGTATCTGCAAAAGCAGGGTAAATGCTCGGTTGAAGAATTGGCGCAATACTTTGACACCACAGGCACAACCATTCGCAAAGATCTGGTCATTCTGGAACATGCCGGAACCGTCATTCGTACTTATGGCGGAGTGGTGTTGAATAAAGAGGAATCCGATCCGCCTATCGATCATAAAACGCTCATCAACACCCACAAGAAAGAGCTGATTGCAGAAGCTGCCGTTAGTTTTATCCATGATGGCGATTCGATCATTCTTGATGCTGGCAGTACCGTTTTGCAGATGGTTCCCCTGCTCTCGCGCTTTAATAACATCACGGTGATGACCAACAGCCTGCATATCGTCAATGCGCTATCCGAACTGGATAACGAACAAACTATCCTGATGCCAGGCGGAACGTTTCGTAAAAAATCGGCCTCATTTCACGGACAGCTGGCAGAGAATGCCTTCGAACATTTCAGTTTCGATAAATTGTTTATGGGCACCGACGGCATCGATCTCAATGCGGGCGTAACCACCTTCAACGAGGTTTATACCGTCAGTAAGGCAATGTGCAATGCCGCGCGCGAAGTGATTTTGATGGCGGACTCATCAAAGTTTGGCCGTAAAAGCCCCAACGTAGTTTGCAGTCTTGAAAGCGTCGATAAGCTGATTACCGACGCAGGTATCGATCCGGCGTTTCGTCAGGCGCTGGAAGAGAAAGGGATCGATGTGATCATAACCGGAGAGAGCAATGAGTGAAGCACTACTGAACGCGGGACGTCAGACGTTAATGCTGGAGTTGCAGGAAGCAAGCCGTTTACCGGAACGTCTGGGCGATGATTTTGTTCGCGCCGCCAATATCATCCTGCACTGCGAAGGCAAAGTGGTGGTTTCGGGAATTGGCAAATCGGGCCACATTGGTAAGAAAATCGCCGCAACACTTGCCAGTACCGGCACACCGGCTTTTTTTGTCCATCCGGCAGAAGCGCTGCACGGCGATCTGGGGATGATTGAAAGCCGCGATGTGATGCTGTTTATCTCTTACTCCGGTGGCGCGAAGGAACTGGATCTGATTATTCCGCGTCTGGAAGATAAATCTATCGCGCTGCTGGCGATGACCGGCAAACCGACGTCACCGCTGGGCCTGGCGGCGAAAGCGGTGCTGGATATCTCCGTAGAACGCGAAGCCTGCCCGATGCACCTTGCGCCGACCTCCAGCACCGTCAATACCCTGATGATGGGTGACGCGCTGGCGATGGCGGTCATGCAGGCGCGCGGATTTAATGAAGAAGATTTTGCCCGCTCCCACCCAGCCGGGGCACTGGGCGCTCGCTTGCTGAATAAAGTGCATCATCTGATGCGCCGTGACGATGCCATCCCACAGGTGGCGTTAACCGCCAGCGTGATGGATGCGATGCTGGAACTCAGCCGCACCGGTCTGGGGCTGGTGGCGGTATGTGACGCTCAACAACAGGTACAAGGCGTCTTTACCGACGGCGATTTACGTCGCTGGCTGGTTGGCGGCGGCGCACTCACCACGCCAGTTAATGAAGCGATGACGGTCGGCGGCACCACGTTGCAATCGCAAAGTCGCGCCATCGACGCCAAAGAGATCCTGATGAAGCGCAAAATCACTGCCGCACCGGTGGTAGATGAAAACGGCAAACTCACCGGCGCAATTAACCTGCAGGATTTCTATCAGGCCGGGATTATTTAATCCTTCATTCCCAGACGTTTCGCCAGCCGATGCAGGTTGGCGACGTCGGTTTCCAGCATCCGCGCGCAGGCAGCCCAGTTGTGATGATTTTGTGCCAGCGCCTGACGAATAGTTTCACGCTGGAACGCTTCTGTCGCTTCACGCAGGTTTTGCTTAACAACGGGCACCGCCGCCACTTCTGGCGTCGGCAACGTCACCTCAGGAAAAGCAAAATGTTGCGCCTCAAGAATCACTTCATCGCCGTTGCGGGTGGCTCTCGACAGCACTACCGCCCGATGAATAGCATGTTCCAGTTCGCGCACGTTCCCCGGAAAACGATAGTGTTGCAGTAAATTTCGCGCTCCGGCACTTAATACCACGCGGGAGAGCCCCAGCCGCAAACGACACTGCTCGCAGAAATACCCCGCCAGCAGAATGACATCATCGCCCCGCTCACGCAGCGGCGGCACCGAAAGTGGAAACACGCTCAGGCGATGAAACAAGTCAGCGCGAAATCGCCCTGCCAGCACCTCTTCGCGTAAGTCGCGGTTAGTCGCCGCCAGCACGCGCACATCGACCCGCAAACTGCGGTCATCGCCAACGCGCTGAATATCGCCATACTGCAACACCCTCAGCAGCTTGGCCTGCAATGCCAACGACAACTCGCCGATCTCATCCAGAAACAGAGTGCCGTTATCCGCCATTTCAAACTTCCCGCTGCGGTTACTGATAGCGCCAGTAAACGCTCCTTTCACATGCCCGAACAGTTCACTTTCCGCCACACTTTCCGGCAGTGCGGCACAGTTGAGATAGACCAGCGGATTCACCGCCCGTGGCGAGGCTTCATGAATCGCTTTCGCCACCAGCTCCTTACCGGTTCCCGTCTCACCGCTGATCAGGACGTTGAGATCGGACGCCGCCACAATCTCAATCTCTTTTTTCAGTTGCGTCATGCCAGGGGACAAGCCAATCATCTGCGTCTGTTTCACCGCTTCAAACGGCGTGGCATCGCCTGGCATCATATTCTGGCTTTCCAGTTGTTCAATCAGCAACGCATTGCTTAACGCTCCCGCCGCCAGCGCAGCAATCAGCCGTAGCTCTTCGTCGCTGAAAACATCGAACTGATCGGGCTGCATCCCGTCGAGCGTCAGTGCGCCGATCAGGTTTTGCCCGGCAAACAATGGCAGACCAACGCAGGCGTGAACCTTCAGACTCTCCTGCCCAGGAATCAAACCGTCATAGGGATCGGGCAATTCGCTGTCTGCGGGAAAGCGCACCACATCCCCGGCGCGGGCAATCGCTTCCAGCCGTGGATGCCCTTCCAGCGCAAAGCGTCTACCGAGTACATCCTTTGCCAGACCGTCGATGGCAAGCGGAATAAACTGCCGCGAATCGTAACGTAGCAACGCAGACGCATCGCACTCCAGCACCTGACGTAGCGTGGTGATCAGGCGCTGAAAACGATCCTGATGACCAATCCCACGCTGCAATTCGATGGCGATATTCGCCAGCACATCAACGGAAAAACTCATCTTTGCCTCACTGTCAATTTGACTATAGATATTGTCATATTGACCATTTGATTGATAGTCATTTTGACTACTCATTAATGAGCATAATTTTATTTATAGAGTAAAAACAATCAGATAAAAAACTGGCACGCAATCTGCAATTAGCAAGACATCTTTTTAGAACACGCTGAATAAATTGAGGTTGCTATGTCTATTGTGGTGAAAAATAACATTCATTGGGTGGGTCAACGTGACTGGGAAGTGCGTGATTTTCACGGCACGGAATATAAAACGCTGCGCGGCAGCAGCTACAACGGCTACCTCATCCGCGAAGAAAAAAACGTGCTGATCGACACCGTCGACCATAAATTCAGCCGCGAATTTGTGCAGAACCTGCGTAATGAAATCGATCTGGCGGATATCGATTACATCGTGATTAACCATGCAGAAGAGGACCACGCTGGGGCGCTGACCGAACTGATGGCGCAAATTCCCGATACGCCGATCTACTGTACTGCCAACGCTATCGACTCGATAAATGGTCATCACCATCATCCGGAGTGGAATTTTAATGTGGTGAAAACTGGCGACACGCTGGATATCGGCAACGGCAAACAGCTCATTTTTGTCGAAACACCAATGCTGCACTGGCCGGACAGCATGATGACTTACCTGACAGGCGACGCGGTGCTGTTCAGTAACGATGCTTTCGGTCAGCACTACTGCGACGAGCATCTGTTCAACGATGAAGTGGATCAGACGGAGCTTTTCGAGCAGTGCCAGCGTTACTACGCCAATATCCTGACGCCGTTCAGCCGCCTGGTAACGCCGAAAATTACCGGATCCTGGGCTTTAACTTACCAGTCGATATGATAGCCACTTCCCACGGCGTGGTATGGCGCGATAACCCGACGCAAATTGTCGAGCTGTACCTGAAATGGGCGGCTGATTATCAGGAAGACAGAATCACCATTTCTACGACACCATGTCGAATAACACCCGCATGATGGCTGACGCTATCGCCCGGGGATTGCGGAAACCGACCCACGCGTGGCGGTGAAAATTTTCAACGTCGCCCGAAGCGATAAAAACGAAATCCTGACTAATGTCTTCCGCTCAAAAGGCGTGCTGGTCGGCACTTCGACGATGAATAACGTGATGATGCCGAAAATCGCCGGGCTGGTGGAAGAGATGACTGGTTTACGCTTCCGTAACAAACGCGCCAGTGCTTTCGGCTCTCACGGCTGGAGCGGCGGTGCGGTGGATCGTCTTTCCACGCGCCTGCAGGATGCGGGTTTCGAAATGTCGCTTAGCCTGAAAGCCAAATGGCGACCAGACCAGGACGCTCTGGAGTTATGTCGTGAACACGGTCGCGAAATCGCCCGTCAGTGGGCGCGCCGCTGCCGCAGAGCACGGTGAATACGGTGGTTAAAGAAGAAACCTCTGCCACCACGACGGCTGACCTCGGCCCACGGATGCAGTGCAGCGTCTGCCAGTGGATTTACGATCCGGCAAAGGCGAGCCAATGCAGGACGTTGCGCCAGGAACGCCGTGGAGTGAAGTCCCGGATAACTTCCTCTGCCCGGAATGCTCCCTCGGCAAAGACGTCTTTGAAGAACTGGCATCGGAGGCAAAATGAGTAACGGCATTGTGATCATCGTCGGCTTCGCCGCCCGCCAACTGGTGAAAAATATTCGCAAACAGGACGCCACTATTCCATTAACCCTGATTGCCGCCGACAGCATGGATGAGTACAACAAACCTGACCTCAGCCATGTTATCAGTCAGGGGCAACGTGCCGATGACCTTACCCGCCAGACGGCGGGTGAATTTGCCGAGCAGTTTAATCTGCACCTGTTTCCACAAACCTGGGTGACGGATATCGATGCCGAAGCCCGTGTGGTGAAAAGCCAGAATAATCAGTGGCAATACGACAAGCTAGTACTGGCAACCGGTGCCAGTGCCTTTGTCCCGCCTGTGCCTGGGCGTGAGTTAATGCTGACGTTAAATAGTCAGCAAGAGTATCGCGCCTGTGAAACGCAACTGCGGGATGCCCGACGCGTGTTGATTGTTGGCGGTGGTTTGATTGGTAGCGAACTGGCGATGGATTTTTGTCGTGCAGGCAAAGCGGTCACGCTAATCGACAACGCTGCCAGTATTCTGGCGTCATTAATGCCACCGGAAGTAAGCAGCCGCTTGCAGCATCGGTTGACGGAGATGGGCGTTCATCTGTTGTTGAAATCTCAGTTGCAGGGGCTGGAAAAAACAGATTCTGGCATTCTGGCAACGCTGGACCGCCAGCGCAGTATCGAAGTGGATGCGGTAATTGCCGCCACCGGACTGCGCCCGGAAACCGCCCTGGCACGACGCGCCGGGCTGACGATTAATCGCGGCGTTTGCGTCGATAGTTATCTGCAAACCAGTAATGCCGATATTTACGCGCTGGGCGATTGCGCGGAAATTAACGGTCAGGTATTGCCGTTCCTCCAGCCGATTCAACTTAGCGCGATGGTGCTGGCAAAAAATCTTCTCGGCAATAACACGCCACTGAAACTACCGGCGATGCTGGTGAAAATCAAAACGCCGGAATTACCGCTGCATCTGGCAGGCGAAACCCAGCGTCAGGATTTACGCTGGCAAATTAATACCGAACGCCAGGGAATGGTGGCGCGCGGCGTTGACGATGCTGACCAGCTTCGCGCCTTTGTGGTCAGTGAGGATCGGATGAAAGAGGCATTTGGATTGTTGAAAACATTGCCGATGTAGGTGGGCTACTGTGCCTAAAATGTCGGATGCGACGCTGGCGCGTCTTATCCAACCTACGGGGAGCGCATGTGTTGGTCACATACTGCGTTCATGTCGCATCCACCTACTGTGCCCAAAATGTCGGATGCGACGCTGGCGCGTCTTATCCGACCTACGGGGACGCATGTGTAGGCCGGATAAGGCGTTTACGCCGCATCCGGCAATGGTGTCCAAATGCAACACGTTTTATCCGTTCTGGACTTCACCACAACCAACGCGCCGCAGCAATAACCCCTGCCCCAGAGACAAACCGCCATCACCCGCCGGTAAACTCTGTGGAAAGAGCAATGTGAAATCAGCGAGATAATGCGCCAGACGTGCACGCAGCAAACGGTTATGAATAACCCCGCCGCTAAATACCAGCGTAGTGATACCACGCATCGTGGCCTGCTCACGCATCAACGCGGCAAAACCCTGCGCCAGCGCATCATGAAACGCCCACGCGCGTTGATTAACCGGTGCCTGCCAGTTCAGCCACTGCTGCCAGAAAGTGGCGAGATCCAGTTGATTGTCCACCAGCGGCATTGTCACCGGATGCGTCACTCCGTGGCACGAAGCTGCGAGTGCCTCCAGAGCACAAGCCGCTTCACCTTCATAACTTAACGTGGCTGGCGCACAGCCCGTGCCGCCGCCACGGCATCGAACAACCGCCCACGATGACGCCAGCGCGTTAATTCCACGCTCAATGGCCCGCGCCAGCATCGCTCCAGTTTTGCTGTTGCACACTTGCTGTTTCAGAATAATTCTGCCACTCCGGCACAAAGCGCAGGCACTGCGCCAGCAGGTTTCGCCACGGCTGCTTCGCCGCCAAATCGCCACCCGGAAGCGCCACTGCAGGCAAGCCGCCCAGGTGCTCACATTCGCGATAGTTCACCCGCAGACACTCGCCGCCCCACAAAGCGCCGTTCTCCCCCATACCGATACCATCGAGCGTCAAAGCAATGACATCACCGCCATCCAGCGGCCACTGATGCTCTGCCAGACACGCCGCTGCGTGGGCATGATGATGCAGCACCGTTTGCGTCGGCATATTCATTTCGCTCGCCCACTGGCTGGAGACATAGCCCGGATGCACGTCATGCACAACGTATTGCGGAGTGAAATCGTAGATGTTTTGCATCAGGCGTAACGCTTCGCGCCACTGCATCTGGATGCCATCGTCACTTAAATCGCCCAGATGCTGACTCAACACCGCTTGTTCACCGCGCACCAGGCAGAAGGTGTTTTTCAGATCCGCGCCAAGACACAGCACAGGCGGAACATTTTTAAAGCCCGGAGGCAAAACCAGCGCATCCGGCACATACCCGCGTGAACGGCGCAGCATTTCGCCGCTTTCGCGCACCACCGAATCATCCATCCGCTGCACGATGTCGCGGTTATGTATCAAGAATCCGTCGGCAATGCCCTGCAAATCCTCCAGCGCCTGTTCGTTGCTGATAGCCGGTGGTTTACCGCTCAGGTTGCCGGAGGTCATCACCAGCGGGCATTGCAGTTCCTGTAACAGCAAATGCTGGAGCGGGTTCGCAGGCAACATTGCCCCGACTTCGTTAAGGTCAGGGGCGATATCATCACAAAGCTCAGGAACGTATTTTTTATCCACCAGCACAATCGGCGCGGCGGGCGTGGTAAGCAACTGGCGCGCAGCGTCTGGTAAACCGTCAGCCACTGGCAACATGACCGCCAGCGGTTTCGCCGGGCGATGTTTGCGCGCCCGAAGTGTCGCCACCGCGTTACTGTTACGTGCATCGCAGGCAAGATGAAATCCGCCAATCCCTTTGATGGCGACAATGTTGCCCATTTTTAACTGTGCGATAGCCGCCTGTAATGCCGCCTCTTGTTCTGCATGTTCACCATGACTTACCCATTCAAGATGTGGGCCACACTCCGGGCAGGCCACCGGCTGGGCGTGGAAGCGACGATCGAGCGGGTCGCGGTACTCTTTGTCACAAGCCGGACACAACGGAAACGCCGCCATCACGGTAAACGGGCGGTCGTAAGGCATGGCGCGAATAATGGTGAAACGCGGGCCGCAGTGGGTACAGTTGATAAACGGATAACGATAACGCCGTTCGCCTGGGGTATTCATTTCGGCAAGACAGGCAGGGCAAGTAGCGGCATCGGGAACAATTTGCGTATTCATGGTGCCGCCTGTGCTCTGGCGTATAGTGAACTCGGTGGGCAGTTGTGACCAGATGTACGGCTCACGCTCGACGCTATCAATACGCGCCAGCGGCGGGCAGTGCTGATGCAATTGAACAAGAAACGTTTCCGGGTCTTCCAGCAGCCGGACTTCTACGCCATCGCCGTCATTACAGACATCGCCGTGAAGATTTAATTGCTGTGCCAGCTGCCAGACAAACGGACGAAAACCGACGCCCTGCACTTTGCCTCGAATACGCAGTTGGACACCGCAAGATGTGTTTTTTGCCATTGAGTTATTCCCGCCATCATGAATTGCGTAACCCGCCCTGCCGGACACGACTGCGTCGTATCCGGCAGTCTCAGGTCGGCGATACCGCCAGCTCCGTATTCTACGAATATTTCCGGGAATTCCTTTGATGCCAGAACAGTTCTATAAGATTTTTAGAACATCAGCGCCGTACGGCGACGTTTTTCTGCGCTCAGTTGTTCAAGTTTATTACGATCGACACAAATCAGCGCATGGGTCGGGCAAGCCGCCATACACGCCGGGCCGTCTTCGCGATGGTTGCACAGGTCGCATTTATTGGCTTCAGCTTTGTCAGCCCGTACATTCAGCCCCGCGCCGCTGTTGCGGATCACCGGACGTACCACCACTTCCATCGCGCCATACGGGCAAGCCACCACGCAGGTTTTGCAACCAATGCAACGTTCCTGCATCACATGAACAAACCCTTTATCACGGCTGATAGCACCATTCGGGCAGACGTTAGCGCACGGTGCATCTTCACACTGACGGCAGACTGTCGCCGTGGAAATGTTCACACCTTTAATGACATGGATTCGCGGTAAAAAGGTTTCCGGGTCAGCGATGCACAGTCCTGATTTTCCTGATGAGAAACCACGCACGCCACTTCACAGGTACGGCAACCAATACATTTACTCGCGTCAGCAATGATGAAACGGTTCATCAAATTCTCCAGCAATGACAGTTAATGCGCCGATACATTCACAAATCATGCCAGTTTTTAATTTGCTGTTATTTAAGGAAATTAATTTCTGTAATGCAGGAAAAAAGATGTCATCGACACTAGTGACGATGACATGTGATGACAATGTTTATCGCGAAAGGGCAATGAGTGAGTCGCGGCGGATCAGTTTTCCGCTGAAGGTTTTCGGCGGTGAGAAATCCCCGCCATCGAGCATAAAAATCAGCCGTCCAATAATTTCCTGAATCATCTCTGTTACCGGAATTTTTACGCTGGAGAGCGCCGGAACGGTGTAGGGGGCAATTGCGATATCATCGAATCCGATAACCGACACCTGCTCTGGCACCGCTACGCCGCGCTCGTGCAACGCTTTGATCGCACCTATCGCCATATCGTCGTTACTGGCAACTAACGCGCTAAATTTAGCCCCACGTTCGAGCAACGTTTCTACCCCTTCGGCCCCGCTGGCGGGCGTCCATTTACCGTTAGCGATAAGTTTTTCATTGAGCGCAATACCATGCTGCGACAGCGCGTCTTTATACCCGGCAAGACGTTCAACGCTGGTGGGGGAATCCATCGAGCCGGTAAGGAAAGCAATCTCCTGATGTCCGGCGTTTATCAACTCTGCCACGGCATTAAAGCTGGTCTGTTTATGATCGCACCAGACGCTATGGCTGCTGTTTTTGCGCAGGCGGCGATTAAGCACCATTATCGGCTGACTGTGCGCGTCAATGATGTCATCAATCTCATCCACGCTTAAAAAACGCGGGTAAATCATAATGGCGTCGCAGCGCAAATCCAGCAGATACTGAATCGCCTGGCGCTCTTCTTCGGCGCTGTGTTTACCATCTGCCAATAGCAACTGCCGCCCTTTCTCTTCCGCCATTCGCGCGGCATGAAACAGTAATTCACTAAAATAAATGCCGTGATAAAGCGTGTTGGTCACTACCAGCCCCAGCGTCTGAGTACTCTTCGCCGACAGATTGCGCGCCAGCAAATTTGGGCGGTAACCGCTCTCTTCTACCGCCTGAAACACGCGATCTTTAGTCTCCTGGCTGACGTAGCCATTACCTGAAAGCACGCGGGAAACGGTCGCTTTTGAAACCCCGGCGCGCTTCGCCACTTCCAGCATCGTCGTCATCATTTTCATCCCTTTACACGCAATCAACGCAGTGTACTGCACCGTTTGCCGATTGTCCTTGCGCAATCGGCGGGAAAAATATTCAGGTGACCGGTTTCACAAATATAAAAAATGAACAATTAACTCTCTTGCTTATTTAGTGACAACTATTCATGATTTTGTGAAACCGGTTTCCTAATTCCGTTTCAGCATCGGCATTTTTCCGTTACGTCGACTGATAACAACTACATCTACCCTACTGATAACAGGATAAAATCCGATGGCCAAAAATTATGCGGCGCTGGCACGCTCGGTGATAGCGGCACTGGGCGGCGTTGATAACATCTCGGCAGTCACGCACTGTATGACGCGTTTGCGCTTTGTTATCAAAGATGACCAGCTTATCGACAGCCCGACGTTAAAAACCATCCCCGGCGTGCTCGGCGTGGTACGTAGTGACAACCAGTGTCAGGTGATTATCGGCAATACCGTTTCACAAGCCTTTCAGGAAGTCGTCAGCCTGCTGCCGGGAGATATGCAGCCCGCACAGCCCGTGGGTAAACCCAAACTCACGCTGCGTCGCATTGGTGCGGGGATCCTCGATGCGCTGATCAGCACCATGTCACCGCTGATCCCGGCGATTATCGGCGGATCGATGGTCAAACTGCTGGCGATGATCCTCGAGATGAGCGGCGTGTTGACAAAAGGATCGCCGACCTTAACCATTCTGAATGTGATTGGTGACGGTGCTTTCTTCTTCCTGCCGCTAATGGTCGCGGCATCTGCCGCCATCAAATTTAAAACCAATATGTCGCTGGCGATTGCCATCGCAGGTGTGCTGGTACATCCGAGCTTTATTGAACTGATGGCGAAAGCGGCCCAGGGTGAACATGTCGAATTTGCCCTGATTCCGGTCACCGCGGTGAAATATACCTACACGGTGATCCCGGCGCTGGTGATGACCTGGTGCCTGTCATATATCGAACGCTGGGTGGATCGCATTACACCGGCTGTGACCAAAAACTTCCTCAAGCCAATGCTGATTGTGTTGATTGCCGCACCGCTGGCAATCCTGCTGATTGGCCCGATTGGTATCTGGATCGGTAGCGCCATTTCGGCGCTGGTTTACACCATTCATGGTTATCTGGGCTGGCTTTCAGTCGCCATTATGGGCGCGCTGTGGCCTCTGCTGGTAATGACCGGGATGCACCGCGTCTTTACGCCAACCATCATTCAGACCATTGCCGAAACCGGCAAAGAAGGGATGGTCATGCCGTCAGAGATCGGCGCTAACCTGTCGCTGGGCGGTTCATCACTGGCGGTGGCGTGGAAAACGAAAAACCCGGAACTGCGCCAGACGGCGCTGGCTGCGGCGGCATCAGCCATTATGGCGGGGATTTCCGAACCGGCGTTATACGGCGTGGCGATCCGCCTGAAACGTCCGCTTATCGCCAGTCTTATCAGCGGTTTTATTTGCGGCGCGGTTGCCGGTATGGCGGGGCTTGCCAGCCACTCAATGGCAGCGCCGGGGTTATTTACCAGCGTGCAATTCTTCGATCCGGCGAATCCAATGAGCATCGTCTGGGTGTTCGCGGTCATGGCGCTGGCGGTGGTGCTGTCGTTTATCCTCACACTATTGCTCGGCTTTGAGGATATTCCTGTTGAGGAAGCGGCTGCCGAGGCGCGAAAGCATCAGAGCGCACAACCGACCGTCGCCAAAGAAGTAAGTCTTAATTGAGGATGAAAATGTCAGTATTTCCAGAAGGTTTTTTATGGGGCGGCGCGCTTGCCGCCAACCAGTCTGAAGGTGCGTTCCGTGAAGGTGGCAAAGGACTGACCACGGTCGATATGATCCCGCACGGCGAGCATCGAATGGCGGTGAAACTGGGGCTGGAAAAACGTTTTCAGTTGCGCGATGACGAGTTTTATCCCAGCCATGAGGCGACGGATTTTTATCATCGTTATAAAGAAGATATCGCCCTGATGGCAGAGATGGGATTCAAGGTTTTCCGTACCTCAATTGCCTGGAGCCGCCTCTTTCCGCAGGGCGATGAAATCACGCCCAATCAGCAGGGCATTGCTTTTTACCGTTCTGTCTTTGAAGAGTGTAAAAGTACGGTATCGAACCGCTGGTCACGTTGTGCCACTTCGATGTGCCGATGCATCTGGTCACTGAATATGGCTCTGGCGTAACCGCAAGCTGGTGGAGTTTTTCAGCCGCTACGCCAGAACCTGCTTTGAAGCATTTGATGGTCTGGTGAAATACTGGCTAACCTTCAATGAAATCAACATTATGTTGCATAGCCCGTTCTCCGGCGCGGGTCTGGTGTTTGAAGAAGGTGAAAATCAGGATCAGGTGAAATATCAGGCCGCGCATCACCAGCTGGTTGCCAGTGCGCTAGCCACCAAAATCGCCCATGAGGTTAACCCGCAAAATCAGGGTATTGTATGCTGGCGGGCGGTAACTTCTACCCTTACAGCTGCAAACCGGAAGATGTCTGGGCGGCGCTGGAGAAAGATCGGGAAAACCTGTTTTTTATCGATGTGCAGGCGCGCGGCGCGTATCCGGCTTACTCTGCCCGCGTATTTCGCGAAAAAGGGGTAACCATCAACAAAGCACCGGGCGATGATGAAATCCTGAAAAACACCGTCGATTTTGTCTCTTTCAGCTATTACGCCTCGCGCTGCGCCTCGGCGGAGATGAACGCCAACAATAGCAGTGCGGCGAACGTAGTGAAATCGCTGCGTAACCCGTATCTGCAAGTGAGCGACTGGGGCTGGGGTATTGATCCACTCGGTCTGCGTATCACCATGAACATGATGTACGACCGTTATCAGAAGCCGCTGTTTCTGGTGGAAAACGGCCTCGGCGCAAAAGATGAACTTGCTGCCAATGGCGAGATTAACGATGACTATCGCATCAGCTATTTACGCGAACATATCCGCGCAATGGGCGAAGCGATTGCAGATGGCATTCCGCTGATGGGCTACACCACATGGGGCTGTATTGATTTAGTTTCCGCCTCTACGGGTGAAATGAGCAAACGCTACGGTTTTGTCTACGTAGACCGTGACGACGCAGGCAACGGCACGCTGACGCGCACGCGTAAGAAATCGTTCTGGTGGTATAAAAAAGTAATTGCCAGTAATGGGGAAGATTTAGAGTAAGTAACCGTGCCGGATGCGGCGTGAACGCCTTATCCGGCCTACATAGTTCGTGCGACATGTAGATACTGTTATGGCCTGCAAGTTTTTTCCTGGTCCGGTTTCCCGGATTGCAGGCATGCCAGACACAGCGCCGTCAGGCGCTGTTTTTTTCATCCCTTCCGCGATTTTTACGCCGCTACCGGATTATGCCGTGACGCATCGAACGGCACGCCTGACTTCAGCACTCCATACGCCACCTGTGCCAGCTTGCGCATCATCGCGCCGAGAATCACCTTTCCTTTCTTGCCATTAGCCGCCAGACGGTCGCGGAACGCCCGTCCCCACTCAGTCTTACTGGTGGCTACCATTGCGGGCATATACAACGCCCTGCGAAGCGACACATGTCCGGCCTTACTCATCCGGCTCGCCCCTCTCACACTGCTACCTGATTCATAACGCCGTGGTGTCAGACCCGCAAAAGCGGCGAACTGTCTGGCATGTGGCGAAGCGGTCCTTCAGACCGATATAAGCCAGCAATACCGCAGATGTTTTCTCCGATACCCGGATGCTTTCCAGCAGTTTCCTGCGGTGTTTCATATCCGGATCATCGTCTGTCAGGTCTTTATCTGCTTCTCAAGACGCTTCAGCTCTGCTTCAAGCCACAGAAGGTGAGCATCAATGCTCGGTCTCTGGACTTCCCGCGCCGTTTCAGTGCGATTCAGTTCCTGCGTGTGCATATCTGTCAGCGCCTGGTGGCGGACTACCAGGGCACGCAACGCGCGTTCAAGCGGGTGAGGCGCTTTCCCAGGCTGCAGGGCGCTTCTGACGACAGAACTCTGCCAGCATGCGCGCATCCACGGTATCAGTCTTGTTACGCAGTCCTTCACTCTGAGCGAAAGCTTTACCCAGCGCAGGATTAATGACTGACACTATGTAGCCAGCATCGTAAAGGCACTCAGCGACAGGTTCCATATAGGTGCCGGTCGCTTCGATGCAGATATGCGCATGGTCAATCTTGTGACCTTTCAGCCAGCTCACCAGCTCATCGTGCCCTTTAGTGGTGTTAGCGAATTTTTTGGTGCGATGACGACCATCAGGACGCAACACATCGACATCCAGTTTCTCTTTAGCGGTGTCGATACCGATATAATGAAGTTCATGTTCCATAGTGAAACCAACCTTGCAAATACGGATTACCGGGAAAACCGGTCCATGATACTGTCCGGTTTATCACTTTGGGAGAAAGGCAGTCCGCTGCATAAATCTACGCAACAGGTTAGAACCCAAGGCCCGATACGGCATGCGGACTGCAGGCAGAGAAACTGGCCGATTTTCTCTGCACTGGAGGGATAATACAAGGCCCGATAAGCGCAGCGCATCGGGCAATCTGGGGTTTGGCATCAGTCAAAATCAAAGAAACCATTCCGGCTTAACGCCAAATCGGGCTGAAAGTGCCTTAATGTGGGATATTGTCAGGATCGTTGTCCAGACAAAATCCTGACTGACCGGGATTTAGAGCCGATTTCGTTCTTCAAATCCGCATAGGTCAGATTATGTTGATCAATCAACGTGCGAAGTAACGCCACGCCAACCGGCATTGCCGCAACGGCTTTGTCGAACTCTGCAAACTTTTCGTTGTTGTTTTCATACTCTGCAATGCGGCTCGCCAGAAAGTCGATAAGTGGATTGGTGTCATCTTCTTCAATCAAATATTCGACCAGTTCCAGTGCTTCACGATAATCATCTTCTGAGTCACTGCCTCCCAGAAAGGGGACTGCATTGACCAGTTCTCTTGTTGCTTTAACAGCGCGTGCAGCATTAGCAGTCATTCTTTGTTCTCTCTGTAGTAACGTGACGTCTGTCTGCACGTAATCCCCCTCATAGCCACTCTGCAAAAGTCAGTTCTGGTTACCCCATAAAGCACATCCCCTTTATCAAGCAACGCTGCGTCTGCGCCAGATCTCTTCCGTTTGCGGTCGCGCCCGGCGATGGGTTTGAGGACGAGTTTACGGTTGGGGGTATAAGTAAAACGCGTGAGCGCGGGATAGCTTAACTTGCCAAACCAGCCGTGAACACGCTGCCATTTGGCGTCTTTTACCTGATACAGACTGGTTATCCAGTAACCGGAATCAAACTGCATATCCAGCAATTGCGTGTGGCCATTCCTTTGTAAATCCAGCAAATCATCAATGCCAGTTTCACTTGCGGTATAAAAACCATCGGACTGAAAAACACACGGGCGACCTTGCTGATTAAAGGTCATCAGAATCAAAAACGCGTTAGGTGCCAGACCATTTCCTGAAATACCCCGCCAGATAACCAGATCCTGAATGCCGTTACGATCAAGATCGACACGGTAAAGTTGCGCATTACCCGCCATATTTTGCAGCACCCCCACAGGCACAGACCAGGATTTACCGGCGCGATCTTTACCGTTCAATTGCCATTCACTATCATCATTTGGCATCTTTTCAAGCGTCACGCCAGCAACGCCGACTTTTCTAAAATGCCAGTTTTGCTCGGCATCATAAGGCATGGTCAGGAGAGGTTTCAGCGCCCGCTTTTGCGCGTATTCGCTGTCACTCATCGGCAGATATTCGGTAAAGCTGGCCTTCGTGCAGGCAGCACTAAGCTCAAAAGCGCATCCCTGTTCTGATGTTCACCCTGAATTCCTTAATGAAAACTACTCTACTTCCACCGCTAACTGCAAATCCACCATTTCCCAGCCTTCCAGTCGTTGATAAACGGTTTCAACCGCATCTTTAATCGGCTTCATCGGGTAGTAAAACCGACGATATCCGGCTGGATGCCGAGGAAAATCACTTCGCCAATATCTTCTTTCAACTGGTCGATAAGGTAGTTCAACGGCATGTTATGGGTAGTCATCATAAACATCTCGGCGATATCATCCGTCGATGATGCGCGGATCGCCGGGGTTTAGCCCCATATCAGTGGCGTCGACAATCAGCAGTCGCGTAGGGCGCAGTTCACGGATGGCGACGATGTCGTTTTCCGGTGCACTACCGCCGTCAATCACCACCCAGTTACCTTTCGGCGCGGCGGCGCACTTTTCCGCCAGCAGCGGGCCTGCGCCATCATCGCCCATCATGCTATTGCCAACACAGAGTAAAACGTCAGTCACGCAGTCTCCTCACCATCAAATAGATGGCGTTTCTCCTGATGAATATTGCAGCATACTTAGCAGCATTGTACTCCATTCCTGCTGCTGCGAAGTTTGCGTGCCCGGGCTTTATCGAATGCGTTGGCCAGCATCGGCACATGGTTAATGTCGATGACGATCCTCACCATATTTCGGCACGCCTTCCATTTTGCGGCGGGCTTCGCTGCCCGCCTCCAGAGTGGCAATCCATGCCAGATATTCATCCCACGGGCAGGTGAGCGCCGCTTCCAGGCAATCGATAACCCCAAGGTGGTGACCAATCGCCAGGCTGTAATAGACCACCTGCTGCGCCTCGGCGGGCGTGGCATCGTTCTCATCAATAAATTTACGGCTCAGTTGACTGAACACCACCTTTTCACTCATCGGATACGCGCCTCTTCTACAACATGATTCAGATGGCTGACAATCTCGTTCAGACGCGGATCGTTTTCCGCTTCCAGCCAGCGTGCAACCTGTTCTTCGCCCTGCCCTAACTGTGTCAGGAAGTCATCGGCAATCTGACGACCGTAACGATAACCTGCCAGGCGGCGTGCTTCGCGATCCACTTTCACACGCAGCGGCTGCACCATATCGCCATGCAGGATTTCCGCCGGTTGTTCATCCTGCTCACCCGGGCCACGGGCGTGAATTTTCTGCTCCAGCAGGCCGAGCGCCATTGCAAAGCCGTACAGCGTGGCGGCAGGCGTTGGCGGGCAACCAGGGATGTAGACATCTACCGGGACGATTTTATCCGTACCGCCCCACACGCAGTAGAGATCGTGGAAGATCCCGCCACTGTTACCGCAGGCACCGTAGGAGATACAGATTTTCGGGTCCGGCGCGGACTGCCACGCACGCAGCGCAGGGGATCGCATTGCACGGGTGACCGCGCCGGTAAACAGTAAAATATCCGCATGACGCGGTGAAGGAACGACTTTAATGCCGAAGCGTTCTGCATCAAACAGCGGCGAAAGCGTGGCGAAAATTTCGATTTCGCAGCCGTTGCAGCCGCCGCAGTCCACGCGGTAAACGTAGGCAGAACGTTTGATTTTTTTCAGTAACGACGCCTTCATGCTGGCGATGGATTCATCCACCGTCATCGGGACCGGAATGCCGTTGGCGTCACGGGGGCCTAATAAATTGCTCATCAGATGGCCTCTTTCATATGGCGAGTCAGTTCAATACGGTCGGACGGCACCAGGCATTTCTGGCGCTTACATTCCGGGCAAGTCTCAAAGCTTTCGCGGTGGTTTTCCGCGCGGCTGTCACCATTGTGCTTAAGCAGCGCAATGGCGTAGTCGATCTCTTTCTGGACGGCGAAAGGACGATTGCAGACGCGACAGCTGCACAGCACAAAACGGGACTGTTGCAGGAAATCTTCTTTCTTCCACACCGCCAGTTCGTACTCTTGCGACAGTTTGATCGCTGCCGTCGGGCAGACTTCTTCGCAGCGTCCACAGAAGATGCAGCGCCCGAGATTAAACTCCCACGCAAGCTCTCCTGTGGCGAGGTCAGCTTCAACCGTTAAGGCGTTTGACGGGCAGGCATTGACGCAGGCCGCGCAGCCGATGCACTGCTGCGGGTTCTGCTCTGGCTTACCACGGAAGTTTTTATCAACCGCAATCGGCTCCAGCGGATAAGACGAGGTCGCCGTGCCGGTTTTGATGACTTTTTTGATAAAGGTAAACATGGCGATTCCTTATTTCAGCGGCGAGTTTTTACGCTCAATGCTGTAACGCTCGAGTTCTTTGTACGGCACCACTTTGCTCTTCTTCTTACGCACATCGACCACGGTCATGCGGTCGGTACAGGAGTAGCAAGGGTCCAGGCTACCGATAATCAGCGGCGCATCGGAAACGGTATTGCCACGCAGCATGTAGCGCAGGGTCGGCCGTCTTTTGGTCGTAGGTAACGGCAGCGCCAGCGGTACAGCTTCTGGTTGTCGCCGGTCATGCTCCAGTGGATATCGTCGCCGCGCGGCGCTTCGGCAAAGCCCAGCGCGAAACGGTGCGGAATGTAGGTAAAGCCTTCCACCATCAGCGGACCACCCGGCAAGTTATCCAGACCGTAGTCGATCATGTTCAGCGCGGTATAGACTTCGTTGATACGCACTTTCAGACGGGAAATAACGTCGCAGCCCTGCTCGCTGTGGACTTCCATTGGCAGCAGGCCATAACCAACAAACGGGTGATCGGCGCGGGTATCGCGAGCGTGTCCGCTGGCGCGGACCATCGGGCCAACGTTACTGAAATCGCGGGCGATTTCCGGGTCCAGACGACCAATGCCGACAGTGCGCTGTTCCATGTTCGGCGTACTCAGCAGCACATCCACCAGCTCCTGCACTTCACGACGCATTTGTTGCGCCAGCTGGCGGGTCTGGATCATGTCATCTTTCAGCAGATCGCGACGAATCCCGCCGATCAGGTTCAGGCCGTAGGTTTTACGCGCACCGGTAAGGATCTCTGCCATTTTCATGGAGGTTTCACGCACGCGGAAGAACTGCATAAAGCCGGAGTCGAAGCCAGTAAAGTGACAGGCCAGGCCGAGGTTGAGCAGATGCGAGTGCAGGCGTTCCACCTCCAGCAGAATGGCGCGGATCATCTGCGCACGTTCTGGCACCTGAATACCCATCGCGTTTTCCACCGACGTGGTGTAGGCGGTGCTGTGAGCAAAGCCGCAGATGCCGCACACACGGTCAGAGAGGAAGGTCACTTCGTTGTAACCCATACGGGTTTCCGCCAGTTTTTCCATGCCGCGATGGACGTAGAACAGGCGGTAGTCGGCGTCGATAATGTTTTCGCCATCGACGAACAGACGGAAGTGACCCGGTTCGTCAGAAGTGACATGCAGCGGACCAATCGGCACGACGTTGTTTTTCTTGTCGCCCAGTTCGTTGATGAACTCGTAGGTTTCAGCATCGGTGGTCGGTGCCGGACGCTGACGATAATCCATGCTGTCTTTTCGCAGCGGATAAAGTTCATCCGGCCAGTCATCCGGCAGCACCAGACGACGTTCATCCGGCAGACCAACCGGAATCAAACCGTACATATCGCGCACTTCGCGCTCGCCCCACACCGCCGCCGGAACGCGCGGCGTCACGGACGGATATTCCGGTTTGTTGGCGTCAACTTCGACGCGAACCGTTACCCAACACTTAGTGCCCTTCTCCATCGACAGCACGTAATAAACGGCGTAATGACCATTCAGTTTGCGTTCGTCGTTACCAAACAGCACCGACAGCCAGCCACCCTGCTTGTAGTAGAGAAACTCCACCACTTCCGGCAGATAGTTCACCTTTACGGTGACAGTCAGCTGATCTTTGGTCTGCCAGGCGTGGTCCAGCACGACGCCCGGAAATGCCTCATTCAGCGCGGCGAGATAATGTTGACCTAATTTTTCTTCAGACATGCTCAAACTCTCTTTAATCACGCCGCCAGCAAGGAGACGAACGCTAAAAATGCAAAGCCAAACCCAGCCCAGGTAATGCGCGGAGTAATATCAAGACGCAGACGGGCCATGCTGTTTTCGAACAGCAAGGATAACCAGGGGACGCCGACGACCAGTTTGACGATGGCAATCACCAGCGCCAGCAGCAGCCCACCGGCGGTGAAGGTTTCCATCTGTCCCCACGGGATAAATACGCCGACGAACATCTGCAGCACCACCAGCTGTTTCAGGCTGATACCCCATTTCATGACGCCAAAGCCGCTGCCGCTGTATTCAGAGAGCGGGCCTTCCTGCAGCTCCTGCTCGGCTTCCGCCAGGTCGAACGGCAGTTTGCCCATTTCGATAAAGGTGGCGAACGCACAGGCAAAGCGCCCAGTACCAGGCGACGTGCTCACTCAGCAAAGTGATAAACGGTGTCGGTGATGTTGCTGATGTTGGTGGAACCGGCAACCTGTGCGGCAACCCACAGACCAAGCAGCAGCATCGGTTCGACCGGAGCACGCCAAGCATCGCTTCACGGCTCGCGCCGATAGCGGTAAACGGGCTACCGGTATCCAGACCAGAAATGGCAAAGAAGAAACGCGCGATGGCAAAGAGATACAGTAAGGTGATTAAATCACCCAGTTGCGGCAGCGGAGAACCGACGGTCACCACCGGCAGCGCAGTAGCGATAGTCAGCATGACGCCCACCATCACATACGGCGTCAGGCGGAACACCCAGCCGGAGGCATCCGGGCCAACGCTCTGGCGGCCCAGCAGTTTGATAATGTCACGATACTCCTGCAACACACCCGGCCCACGATTTGTTGCGGGTTAGCCTCAGCCACGCGGGTAATACCGGAGAGCAGCGGCGCAACGGCAAATAGCACCAGCGCCTGAATTAACGGATATAAAACACTCATTCTCAGGCTCCTCGTGAAACAATAATCACCACCAGTACCGCCAGTTCAACCAGCGCCATCCGGCGGAACAGCAACGCACTACCTTCGCACTGCCAGCCCGGCACCAGCGACACCGGATTCAGCCATTTGCGCAGTTTCAGCACTGGCGCAAACGCCTGTTTAACCGGCATGGCAAAACCGTGAGCGGTAATCACCATTGATTTTTCATGGTCGTAGCCGCACACCCAGGCCGCACCGCGGGAACGTGACGGCAGGCGGTCGCCTTTGCAAATCGCCATAATGATGAATGGCAGCAGCGGGCAGGCAATCAGCAGCAATGTGATCATGGGTTGAGAAACGGTGGTGTTAGCAGGCTCCAGCGGCAGAGGTACAGCAGCAGAGAGCATCGGCAGCAGCCACGGCGCAGCAACACCGCCAATTACGCAGCAAATCGCCAGTGCCACTACGCTTACGCTCATCAGGAGCGGCGCACAGGTGGCGTTTTCGGCTTCTTTGGTACGCGGCGCGCCGAGGAACGTGACGCCATAGACTTTCGCCATACACATCACCGCCAGCGCACCGGTAATTGCCAGACCCACAGCGAGCAGCGGCCCCAGCAGACGGGCAACAAACGCGCCACTATTGCTCAGTTTGAAGAAGGATTGATAGATAACCCATTCCCCGGCAAACCCGTTCAGCGGCGGCAGCGCAGCCATTGCCATCAACCCGACTAACATGGCGATGGAGATAACCGGCATTTTCTTGCCAATACCACCGAGTTTTTCGATATCGCGATGACCGGTACGGAACCAGACGCTCCCCGCCCCGAGGAACAGTACGCTTTTGAACAGGCTATGGTTAAGCAGATGGTACAGACCACCGACCAGACCAAGGGCAATCAGCGCCGGTTGTTCGAGCGCGATACCCGTTACGCCAGCGCCCAGCCCCAGCAGGATAATGCCGATATTTTCCAGGGTGTGGTAAGCCAGCAGGCGCTGGATGTTGTGCTCCATCAGCGCATACAGACCACCGACAAACGCGGTGATCATGCCGAGCACCAGCAGCGCGATCCCCCACCACAGCGGTGCATTACCGCCCAGCAGTGACAGGGTTAAAATGCCCAGCAGGCCAATTTTCATGACTACCGTAGAAAACAACGCGGCAGCTGGCGCAGAGGCGTTAGCATGTGCCTGCGGCACCCAGCCGTGCAGCGGAATAATCCCGGCGAGCAGGCCAAAGCCAATCACACCGAGCAGCCAGATATCGGAACCGAGCGGCAGCTGTTGCATACGCATATCCAGCAGGCGCAGATCCAGCGTGCCATAACGCTGCCACAGCAGCCAGCAAGCAATCGCCAGCAGCAGAGTGCCAAGACGCCCCAGCGCAAACCACAGTTTGCCCTCTTTGCTGTTGCTAGTGAGGAACACCGCGCACAGGGCCATGATTTCGGCCATTACCACGAACATGCCGAGGTTGCTGGCAATGACGACGCAGACGGCGGCAGCCATCAACATATTGATCTGCAAGCCGTTGCACTTCACCTGCGCGTGGCGATGCCAGTCAATGTTATAGAGGCTGACAAACAGACCGCAAAGGCCGAGGGTAATCAGCCAAATCGCGTTAAGCGGGGAGATTTGCACATCGTAGCTTACCAGCGACAGCGCACCGCTCACGCCAACCGCGCCAGTCAGCACAGTGAAGCCCGCGGCTGCCGTATACAGGCTACCAACCGCGCCGCCAATTCCGGCTATCCAGCCACTTAGCGTCTTTTGAAAAGAAAAGAGAAATGCCAGAACAGCGGCGGCGACAAACCACGCCACGCCGCTATTGATCAGGGAAATTGCGCTCATTTAGCCTCTCCACTTTGAGCCTGCTGAAACAAGGTGAGATCGCCAAAGTCCGTGTTAAAGGTCAGCTCACGCTTACGTTTGCTGACGCGGGCGATATCGGTGTTATCCACCAGATGCAGGGCTTTAGTCGGGCACATCCGCACGCAGGCCGGACCTTGTTCATCAAAGCTACAAAGGTCACATTTGACGGCGATCGCGCGAATACCTGGCACCCAGTCAAGCAATGTGCTGACACGCGCCGGAGCAGGCGGTGCCGGTGGCGCTTTCGGGATTGGCGTTTGCCGGAATATCCAGCGGACGGCTGCCGGAAAATTCAATTGCGCCAAACGGGCAGGCGATGCCGCACAGCTTGCAGCTTACGCACAGGCTTTCATTCAACTGCACGGCCCCATCAACGCGGGTGATGGCGTTAACCGGGCAGACCACCGCGCAGGGTGCATCTTCACAGTGGTGACAGAGCTGCGGCGCAGATTCTTTTTCATTTAGCATCACTCTCAGGCGCGGCATTGATTGCAGGCCGTGCTGGCGATGCGTCTCCGAACAGGCGGCCTCACAAGTGTGGCAGCCGATACAGAGCGTGGAGTCAGCAATTACAAAACGATTCACCAGGCATTCCTCAGGTGATTGTCATTTTTGACGAAAACATGCCGATGAAATGTCATTTTCGACACTCATCGACACGCCCATCCCCAAACAGGCGTAACGCCTGCAAAACGGGCAAAGCCTCAGCTCATGCTGCCGGGCTTTGTCCCTTTACCAGTTGGCTTAAATTCACCGGCACATTGTTTTCAATGGCGGTGTATAAGCTGTCGTAAACGCCAGCGATTTTTTCGAGATAGTGTTCCAGAACCTGTTCGCGATCGCGGATGTTGACCTTGCCATCAATCATGCCGTCAATGCTCAGTTGCGCCTGCGCAATCCGCTGTTTGTCTTCGCCATCTTTTGTTTCGACGTAATACTCGATGGTGTGGCTGTTAAAGCCATCCGCCAGGGTGACGTAAATACGAAAATGTTCAAAAAGGACGAAACAGAGTTCTTTGTCCGGCGCGCAGCTCATGGCGTGATGCAGGCGCGCTTTCGATAACGTGATCCCCTGAACCAGCGAATTGCAGTAGATGTGCCACTATCCCAGTGGCGACGATGCAAAAGGGATGTAATCGGCTTTCTCGCTTATTTCCCAAATAGTCATTGTCAGGTTACCCGTTTAACAGAGATGCCAGCTTTAAGCATTTTTTGTGCCAACTTTTAATTCATTGTTATTAAAACGATTTTTAAGCTGAAGATGAATTTCGTCGCCGTGTCGACGTGTCATTTCGACATCATCGACATTATTCACCGCAGGGATAATCAACACTGGCACAATTATTGCTTGTAGCTGGCAATAGTTAATGGGAGGCGATATGCACGAAATAACCCTCTGCCAACGGGCACTGGAATTGATCGAACAGCAGGCCGCAAAACACGGCGCAAAACGCGTAACTGGGGTCTGGCTCAAAATTGGCGCATTTTCTTGTGTCGAAACCAGCTCTCTTGCCTTTTGTTTTGATCTGGTTTGCCGCGGCAGCGTGGCGGAAGGTTGTAAACTGCACCTCGAAGAACAAGAGGCCGAATGCTGGTGTGAAACATGCCAACAGTATGTGACGCTACTGACCCAGCGCGTCCGCCGCTGTCCACATGCGCAGTGACATGCTGCAGATCAGGCAGACGACGGCTTTACAGATCTGGCGGATAGAACAGATCCGAGCGAGCGATGTAATGTACAAACATGGGTTGCGGTGAAGGCAACCTGTATATCGAGGGTGATGAACATAACCCTCATTCCGCGTTTCGTAGCGCGCCATTTGCCCCGGCGGCACGCCCGAAGATGAAAATCACCGGCATTAAAGCGCCTGAATTTACCCCCAGCCAGACTGAAGAAGGCGACCTGCATTACGGTCATGGCGAAGCGGGCACTCACGCACCGGGCATGAGCCAGCGTCGGATGCTGGAAGTCGAAATTGACGTGCTGGACAAAAATAACCGTCTGGCTGAACGCAACCGCGCGCGCTTTGCTGCCCGCAAGCAACTGGTGCTCAACCTGGTTTCCAGCCCTGGTTCCGGTAAAACCACCCTGCTGACGGAAAGCTTAATGCGCCTGAAAGACAGCGTTCCGTGCGCGGTTATTGAAGGTGACCAGCAAACCGTGAACGATGCCGCACGCATTCGCGCTACCGGCACACCAGCGATTCAGGTGAACACAGGTAAAGGCTGCCATCTTGACGCACAGATGATTGCCGACGCCGCACCGCGTCTGCCACTGGACGATAACGGTATTCTGTTTATCGAAAACGTTGGCAACCTCGTATGCCCGGCCAGCTTCGATCTCGGTGAAAAACACAAAGTGGCGGTGCTTTCCGTTACCGAAGGTGAAGACAAACCGCTGAAATATCCGCATATGTTTGCCGCCGCCTCGCTGATGCTGCTCAACAAAGTTGACCTGTTGCCGTATCTCAACTTTGACGTTGAAAAGTGCATCGCCTGCGCCCGCGAAGTCAATCCAGAAATTGAAATCATCCTTATTTCCGCCACCAGCGGCGAAGGGATGGACCAGTGGCTGAACTGGCTGGAGACACAGCGATGTGCATAGGCGTTCCCGGCCAGATCCGGGCACCATTGACGGCAACCTCAGGCGAAAGTCGACGTCTGCGGCATTCAGCGCGATGTCGATTTAACGTTAGTCGGCAGCTGCGATGAAAACGGTCAGCCGCGCGTGGGCCAGTGGGTACTGGTACACGTTGGCTTTGCCATGAGCGTAATTAATGAAGCCGAAGCACGCGACACTCTCGACGCCTTACAAAACATGTTTGACGTTGAGCCGGATGTCGGCGCGCTGTTGTATGGCGAGGAAAAATAATGCGTTTTGTTGATGAATATCGCGCGCCGGAACAGGTGATGCAGTTAATTGAGCATCTGCGCGAACGTGCTTCACATCTCTCTTACACCGCCGAACGCCCTCTGCGGATTATGGAAGTGTGTGGCGGTCATACCCACGCTATCTTTAAATCGGCCTCGACCAGTTACTGCCGGAAAACGTTGAGTTTATCCACGGTCCGGGGTGCCCGGTGCAGTACTGCCGATGTAGAATCGACACCTGCGTGGAGATTGCACAGCCATCCGGAAGTCATCTTCTGTACCTTTGGCGACGCCATGCGCGTACCAGGGAAACAGGGTTCGCTGTTGCAGGCAAAAGCACCGGTGCCGATGTGCGCATCGTTTACCTCGCCGATGGATGCGTTGAAACTGGCGCAGGAGAATCCAACCCGCAAAGTGGTGTTCTTTTTGAAACCACCATGCCGACCACCGCCATCACTCTGCAACAGGCGAAAGCGCGTGATGTGCAGAATTTTTACTTCTTCTGCCAGCATATTACGCTTATCCCGACGCTTCGCAGTTTGCTGGAACAGCCGGATAACGGTATCGACGCGTTCCTCGCGCCGGGCCACGTTAGTATGGTTATCGGCACTGATGCCTATAATTTTATCGCCAGCGATTTTCATCGTCCGCTGGTGGTCGCTGGTTTCGAACCCCTTGATCTACTACAAGGCGTGGTCATGCTGGTGGAGCAGAAAATAGCGGCCCACAGCAAGGTAGAGAATCAGTATCGTCGAGTGGTACCGGATGCCGGTAACCTGCTGGCGCAACAGGCGATTGCCGATGTGTTCTGTGTCAACGGCGACAGCGAATGGCGCGGCTTAGGCGTGATTGAATCTTCTGGCGTACACCTGACGCCGGATTATCAACGATTCGATGCCGAAGCACATTTCCGCCCGGCACCGCAGCAGGTCTGCGATGACCCGCGCGCACGTTGTGGTGAAGTTAACGGGCAAATGTAAGCCGCATCAATGCCCGCTGTTTGGTAACACCTGTAATCCCTCAAACCGCATTTGGTGCACTGATGGTCTCCGAAGGAGCGTGCGCCGCGTGGTATCAGTATCGTCAGCAGGAGAGTGAAGCGTGAATAATATCAACTCGCCCACGGCAGCGGCGGCCGCGATGCAGCAATTAATCAACAGCCTGTTTATGGAAGCCTTTGCCAACCCGTGGCTGGCAGAGCAGGAAGATCAGGCACGTCTTGATCTGGCGCAGCTGGTAGCGGAAGGCGACCGTCTGGCGTTCTCCACCGACAGTTACGTCATTGACCCGCTGTTCTTTCCTGGCGGTAATATCGGCAAGCTGGCGATTTGCGGCACTGCGAATGACGTTGCGGTCAGTGGCGCTATTCCGCGCTATCTCTCCTGTGGCTTTATCCTCGAAGAAGGATTGCCGATGGAGACACTGAAAGCCGTAGTGACCAGCATGGCAGAAACCGCGCGCACGGCAGGCATTGCCATCGTTACTGGCGATACTAAAGTGGTGCAGCGCGGCGCGGCAGATAAACTGTTTATCAACACCGCTGGCATGGGCGCAATTCCGGCGAATATTCATTGGGGCGCACAGACGCTAACCGCAGGCGATGTGTTGCTGGTGAGCGGCACGCTCGGCGACCACGGGGCGACTATCCTTAACCTGCGTGAGCAGCTGGGGCTGGATGGCGAACTGGTCAGCGACTGCGCGGTGCTGACGCCGCTTATTCAGACGCTGCGTGACATTCCCGGCGTGAAAGCGCTGCGTGATGCCACCCGTGGTGGTGTAAATGCGGTGGTTCATGAGTTCGCGGCAGCCTGCGGTTGCGGTATTGAAATTTCTGAATCAGCGCTGCCGGTTAAACCTGCCGTGCGCGGCGTTTGCGAATTGCTGGGACTGGACGCCCTGAACTTTGCCAACGAAGGCAAACTGGTGATCGCCGTTGAACGCAACGCGGCAGAGCAAGTGCTGGCAGCGTTACATTCCCATCCACTGGGGAAAGACGCGGCGCTGATTGGTGAAGTGGTGGAACGTAAAGGTGTTCGTCTTGCCGGTCTGTATGGCGTGAAACGAACCCTCGATTTACCACACGCCGAACCGCTTCCGCGTATATGCTAATAAAATTCTAAATCTCCTATAGTTAGTCAATGACCTTTTGCACCGCTTTGCGGTGCTTTCCTGGAAGAACAAAATGTCATATACACCGATGAGTGATCTCGGACAGCAAGGGTTGTTCGACATCACTCGGACACTATTGCAGCAGCCCGATCTGGCCTCGCTGTGTGAGGCTCTTTCGCAACTGGTAAAGCGTTCTGCGCTCGCCGACAACGCGGCTATTGTGTTGTGGCAAGCGCAGACTCAACGTGCGTCTTATTACGCATCGCGTGAAAAAGACACCCCCATTAAATATGAAGACGAAACTGTTCTGGCACACGGTCCGGTACGCAGCATTTTGTCGCGCCCTGATACGCTGCATTGCAGTTACGAAGAATTTTGTGAAACCTGGCCGCAGCTGGCCGCAGGTGGGCTATACCCAAAATTTGGTCACTATTGCCTGATGCCACTGGCGGCAGAAGGGCATATTTTTGGTGGCTGTGAATTTATTCGTTATGACGATCGCCCCTGGAGCGAAAAAGAGTTCAATCGTCTGCAAACATTTACGCAGATCGTTTCTGTCGTCACCGAACAAATCCAGAGCCGCGTCGTCAACAATGTCGACTATGAGTTGTTATGCCGGGAGCGCGATAACTTCCGCATCCTGGTTGCCATTACCAACGCGGTGCTTTCCCGCCTGGATATGGACGAACTGGTCAGCGAAGTCGCCAAAGAAATCCATTACTATTTCGACATTGACGATATCAGTATCGTCTTACGCAGCCACCGTAAAAACAAACTCAACATCTACTCCACTCACTATCTTGATAAACAACATCCCGCCCACGAACAGAGCGAAGTCGATGAAGCCGGAACCCTCACCGAACGCGTGTTCAAAAGTAAAGAGATGCTGCTGATCAATCTCCACGAGCGGGACGATTTAGCCCCCTATGAACGCATGTTGTTCGACACCTGGGGCAACCAGATTCAAACCTTGTGCCTGTTACCGCTGATGTCTGGCGACACCATGCTGGGCGTGCTGAAACTGGCGCAATGCGAAGAGAAAGTGTTTACCACTACCAATCTGAATTTACTGCGCCAGATTGCCGAACGTGTGGCAATCGCTGTCGATAACGCCCTCGCCTATCAGGAAATCCATCGTCTGAAAGAACGGCTGGTTGATGAAAACCTCGCCCTGACCGAGCAGCTCAACAATGTTGATAGTGAATTTGGCGAGATTATTGGCCGCAGCGAAGCCATGTACAGCGTGCTTAAACAAGTTGAAATGGTGGCGCAAAGTGACAGTACCGTGCTGATCCTCGGTGAAACTGGCACGGGTAAAGAGCTGATTGCCCGTGCGATCCATAATCTCAGTGGGCGTAATAATCGCCGCATGGTCAAAATGAACTGCGCGGCGATGCCTGCCGGATTGCTGGAAAGCGATCTGTTTGGTCATGAGCGTGGGGCTTTTACCGGTGCCAGCGCCCAGCGCATTGGTCGTTTTGAACTGGCGGATAAAAGCTCCCTGTTCCTCGACGAAGTGGGCGATATGCCACTGGAGTTACAGCCGAAGTTGCTGCGTGTATTGCAGGAACAGGAGTTTGAACGTCTCGGCAGCAACAAAATCATTCAGACGGACGTGCGTCTAATCGCCGCGACTAACCGCGATCTGAAAAAAATGGTCGCCGACCGTGAGTTCCGTAGCGATCTCTATTACCGCCTGAACGTATTCCCGATTCACCTGCCGCCACTACGCGAGCGTCCGGAAGATATTCCGCTGCTGGCGAAAGCCTTTACCTTCAAAATTGCCCGTCGTCTGGGGCGCAATATCGACAGCATTCCTGCCGAGACGCTGCGCACCTTGAGCAACATGGAGTGGCCGGGTAACGTACGCGAACTGGAAAACGTCATTGAGCGCGCGGTATTGCTAACACGCGGTAACGTGCTGCAGCTGTCATTGCCAGATATTGTTTTACCGGAACCTGAAACGCCGCCTGCCGCAACGGTTGTCGCCCAGGAGGGCGAAGATGAATATCAGTTGATTGTTCGCGTGCTGAAAGAAACCAACGGCGTGGTTGCCGGGCCTAAAGGCGCTGCGCAACGTCTGGGGCTGAAACGCACGACCCTGCTGTCACGGATGAAGCGGCTGGGAATTGATAAATCGGCATTGATTTAACTGCAAATTGCCGGACAGATCTGCCTGTCCGGCATACTATTCACGAGGTTTTTTCGGACGATATTTTTCCGGCAGTTCTGGCACCGGACGCTTGTCATCGATGAGATGACGCACGGTTAAGATCGGATGACGCCACAGCATTCTCGGCCCGGCCCAACGCATAATCTGTTTCATCTCTTCACGCTTTGCAGGCTGGTAACAGTGCACCGGACACTGCTTACAGGCTGGTTTCTCTTCGCCGAACACACATTTATCCAGCCGCTTTTGCGCGTAAACAAACAACGCCTCGTAATGCTCCGGCTCCGCTGACGCCTGCGGGCATTTCGCTTGATAAAGATCGATCATTTTTTTAATCGTCAGTTTTTCACGAGAGATACGCTTGCCGGACATGCTGCCTCCACCTCATTAAGATGTATTTATATTACATCTTAATCTTAAAGGGCACTATGACTCTAAAGAAGAAAGGTTCGCCAACCGACGCAATTTTGCGTACTTGCTTCATAAGCATCACGCAAAAGCTGCAAAACAGCATCTTTCCCGGAACCAGCATCAAGAACTCGCCGTTCGCTTCTTCCCCTGAAATGATTAACTCCGGTATCATGTGCGCCTTATGTGATTACAACGAAAATAAAAACCATCACACCCCATTTAATATCAGGGAACCGGACATAACCCCATGAGTGCAATAGAAAATTTCGACGCCCATACGCCCATGATGCAGCAGTATCTCAAGCTGAAAGCCCAGCATCCCGAGATCCTGCTGTTTTACCGGATGGGTGATTTTTATGAACTGTTTTATGACGACGCAAAACGCGCGTCGCAACTGCTGGATATTTCACTGACCAAACGCGGTGCTTCGGCGGGAGAGCCGATCCCGATGGCGGGGATTCCCTACCATGCGGTGGAAAACTATCTCGCCAAACTGGTGAATCAGGGAGAGTCCGTTGCCATCTGCGAACAAATTGGCGATCCGGCGACCAGCAAAGGTCCGGTTGAGCGCAAAGTTGTGCGTATCGTTACGCCAGGCACCATCAGCGATGAAGCCCTGTTACAGGAGCGTCAGGACAACCTGCTGGCGGCTATCTGGCAGGACAGCAAAGGTTTCGGCTACGCGACGCTGGATATCAGCTCCGGGCGTTTTCGCCTGAGCGAACCGGCCGACCGCGAAACGATGGCGGCAGAGCTGCAACGCACTAATCCGGCGGAACTGCTGTATGCAGAAGATTTCGCCGAGATGTCGCTGATTGAAGGCCGTCGCGGCCTGCGCCGTCGCCCGCTGTGGGAGTTTGAAATCGACACCGCGCGCCAGCAGTTGAATCTGCAATTTGGCACCCGCGATCTGGTCGGTTTTGGCGTCGAGAACGCGCCGCGCGGACTTTGTGCTGCCGGTTGTCTGTTGCAGTATGCGAAAGATACCCAACGCACGACCCTGCCGCATATTCGTTCTATCACCATGGAACGTGAGCAGGACAGCATCATTATGGATGCCGCGACACGTCGTAACCTGGAAATTACTCAGAACCTGGCGGGCGGTGCGGAAAATACGCTGGCTTCTGTGCTCGACTGCACCGTCACGCCGATGGGTAGTCGTATGCTGAAACGCTGGCTGCATATGCCAGTGCGCGATACCCGCGTGTTGCTTGAGCGCCAGCAAACTATTGGCGCATTGCAGGATTTCACCGCCGAGTTGCAGCCGGTACTGCGTCAGGTCGGCGACCTGGAACGTATTCTGGCACGTCTGGCTTTACGAACTGCTCGCCCACGCGATCTGGCCCGTATGCGCCACGCTTTCCAGCAACTGCCGGAGCTGCGTGCGCAGTTAGAAACTGTCGATAGTGCACCGGTACAGGCGCTACGTGAGAAGATGGGCGAGTTTGCCGAGCTGCGCGATCTGCTGGAGCGAGCAATCATCGACACACCGCCGGTGCTGGTACGCGACGGTGGTGTTATCGCATCGGGCTATAACGAAGAGCTGGATGAGTGGCGCGCGCTGGCTGACGGCGCGACCGATTATCTGGAGCGTCTGGAAGTCCGCGAGCGTGAACGTACCGGCCTGGACACGCTGAAAGTTGGCTTTAATGCGGTGCACGGCTACTACATTCAAATCAGCCGTGGGCAAAGCCATCTGGCACCCATCAACTACATGCGTCGCCAGACGCTGAAAAACGCCGAGCGCTACATCATTCCAGAGCTAAAAGAGTACGAAGATAAAGTTCTCACCTCAAAAGGCAAAGCACTGGCTCTGGAAAAACAGCTTTATGAAGAACTGTTCGACCTGCTGTTGCCGCATCTGGAAGCGTTGCAACAGAGCGCGAGCGCGCTGGCGGAACTCGACGTGCTGGTGAACCTGGCGGAACGGGCCTATACCCTGAACTACACCTGCCCGACCTTTATTGATAAACCGGGCATTCGCATTACCGAAGGCCGCCATCCGGTGGTTGAACAGGTGCTGAATGAGCCGTTTATCGCCAACCCGCTGAATCTGTCGCCGCAGCGTCGCATGTTGATCATCACCGGTCCGAACATGGGCGGTAAAAGTACCTATATGCGCCAGACCGCGTTGATTGCGCTAATGGCCTATATCGGCAGCTACGTACCGGCGCAAAAAGTCGAGATTGGCCCGATTGACCGTATCTTTACCCGCGTAGGCGCGGCAGATGACCTGGCTTCCGGGCGTTCGACCTTTATGGTGGAGATGACCGAAACCGCCAATATTTTACATAATGCCACCGAATATAGTCTGGTATTGATGGATGAGATCGGGCGTGGAACGTCCACTTACGATGGTCTGTCGCTGGCGTGGGCGTGCGCGGAAAATCTGGCGAATAAGATTAAGGCATTGACGCTGTTTGCCACCCACTATTTCGAGCTGACACAGTTACCGGAGAAAATGGAAGGCGTCGCCAACGTGCATCTCGATGCACTGGAGCACGGCGACACCATTGCCTTTATGCACAGCGTGCAGGATGGCGCGGCGAGCAAAAGCTACGGCCTGGCGGTTGCTGCTCTGGCGGGCGTACCGAAAGAGGTTATTAAGCGCGCACGGCAAAAACTGCGTGAGCTGGAAAGCATTTCGCCGAACGCCGCCGCTACGCAAGTGGATGGTACGCAAATGTCTTTGCTGTCCGTACCAGAAGAAACTTCGCCTGCGGTCGAGGCACTGGAAAACCTGGACCCGGATTCACTGACTCCGCGTCAGGCGCTGGAGTGGATTTATCGCTTGAAGAGTCTGGTGTAATAAAAATTCCCGATAGTCTTTTGCTATCGGGAATATTAACGACAACTGACGAATCAAATAAAAATACCCTGTATAATAGGAAAGCTTATTTTACAGGGTAAAACCATGCCATCTACACGCTATCAAAAAATCAATGCCCATCACTATCGCCATATATGGGTCGTTGGTGATATTCATGGTGAATATCAGTTATTACAATCCCGCTTACATCAACTCTCTTTTTTCCCCGAAACCGACTTACTTATTTCTGTCGGCGATAATATTGATCGTGGGCCGGAGAGTCTTGACGTCCTGCGCCTGCTAAACCAGCCCTGGTTTATCTCCGTTAAAGGCAACCACGAAGCAATGGCGCTGGATGCGTTCGCGACCGGCGATGGCAATATGTGGCTTGCCAGCGGTGGTGACTGGTTTTTCGATTTAAATGATTCAGAGCAAAAAGAAGCTACAGATCTGTTGCTGAAATTCCATCACCTTCCACATATTATTGAAATCACTAACGACAACATAAAATATGTCATCGCACATGCAGATTATCCGGGGAGTGAATATCTCTTTGGTAAAGAAATAGCGGAGAGCGAATTACTCTGGCCTGTTGATCGTGTGCAGAAATCGCTTAATGGCGAGTTACAACAAATAAACGGCGCTGATTATTTTATATTTGGACATATGATGTTTGATAACATTCAGACGTTCGCTAACCAGATTTATATTGATACCGGATCGCCGAAAAGTGGGCGGCTGTCATTTTATAAAATAAGGTAGTCTCATGCTTCTTCTGTGAAGCATGAGTAACCAGATGTTATTGCAGGCCATTATTCATTTTTCGCTACCAGCAAAGAGAGATCCTGCTTCGCCAGCGCGCGACTGGCACTCTCCGGCAAACCGTCGTCTGTAATAATCTGATCAAACTCGCTTAATGGTAACGCCAGCCATGTCGCCACCTGACCATATTTCGTCGCATCACAGACCAAAACTCGCTGGCGGCTGGCACTGGCAATCGCCCGTTTCACCGTGACTTTATCTTCCGCTGGCGTAGAAATCCCCCGCACACTCCATGACGATGCAGAAATAAAAGCCTGATCAATCATCAGGCTGCGCAGCATGGTCGCAGCGGCTTCCCCGACACAGGAACGGTTTTCCCGACACACTGCACCGCCAGTGTGAATAATTGTGCAATTACTGTTGTCGAGCAAGTAGTTCGCAATAACGAAATCGTTTGTGACCACAGTCAGTGACTCCATGTGAATCAGATGCTGTGCTATCGCTAACGTGGTCGTTCCCGCATCCAGATAGATACAACTTCCCGGCTGAACAAGACTTGCCGCCAGCTTGCCAATAGCCGCTTTTTGCGTCATTGCCAGCGCAGTTTTTACCTGATGAGAAGGTTCATGCGCCACGCGTCCCGGAGACTGGACGCCTCCGGACACCAGCACAACGGCTCCCTGCTGCTCCAGTTTTTGTAAATCCCGACGAATGGTCATATGTGACACATTCATTCTGTCCGTTAGTTCAGCAATACTGACAATGCCTTTTTCAGCTACCATCTCAAGGATGATTTGGCGACGCTCTACGGGTATCAACTTTTGCTCCTTCCTTTGTCCTGCTGACATTCTACGCTATTTGCCTGCGAAACGTGCGCGGCGCAACTAACGCTTAGTTCACATAAAATAACACACAATGTTAATTTATGTGAATCAGCTCACCATATCGTTATCTTCCAGCGCTTATATTCACAATATTAAACAAAATATCACTTAAATTAACAAGGAGAGCAGATGAAAACGGGATCTGAGTTTCATGTCGGTATCGTTGGCTTAGGGTCAATGGGAATGGGAGCAGCACTGTCATGTGTCCGCGCAGGTCTTTCTACCTGGGGCGCAGACCTGAACAGCAATGCCTGCGCTACGTTGAAAGAGGCAGGTGCTTGCGGGGTTTCTGATAACGCCGCGACGTTTGCCGAAAAACTGGACGCTCTGCTGGTGCTGGTGGTCAATGCGGCCCAGGTTAAACAGGTGCTGTTTGGTGAAACAGGCGTTGCACAACATCTGAAACCCGGTACGGCAGTAATGGTTTCTTCCACTATCGCTAGTGCTGATGCGCAAGAAATTGCTACCGCTCTGGCTGGATTCGATCTGGAAATGCTGGATGCGCCAGTTTCTGGTGGTGCAGTAAAAGCCGCTAACGGTGAAATGACTGTCATGGCCTCCGGTAGCGATATTGCCTTTGAACGACTGGCACCCGTGCTGGAAGCCGTTGCCGGAAAAGTTTATCGCATAGGTGCAGAACCGGGACTAGGTTCGACCGTAAAAATTATTCACCAGTTGTTAGCGGGCGTACATATTGCTGCCGGAGCCGAAGCGATGGCACTTGCAGCCCGTGCGGGGATCCCGCTGGATGTGATGTATGACGTCGTGACCAATGCCGCCGGAAATTCCTGGATGTTCGAAAACCGGATGCGTCATGTGGTGGATGGCGATTACACCCCGCATTCAGCCGTCGATATTTTTGTTAAGGATCTTGGTCTGGTTGCCGATACAGCCAAAGCCCTGCACTTCCCGCTGCCATTGGCCTCAACAGCATTGAATATGTTCACCAGCGCCAGTAACGCAGGTTACGGGAAAGAAGACGATAGCGCAGTTATCAAGATTTTCTCTGGCATCACTCTACCGGGAGCGAAATCATGATCAAGATTGGCGTTATCGCCGATGATTTTACCGGCGCGACGGATATCGCCAGTTTTCTGGTGGAAAACGGTCTACCAACGGTACAAATTAACGGTGTTCCAACAGGTAAAATGCCGGAAGCAATCGACGCACTGGTGATCAGCCTGAAAACGCGCTCCTGTCCGGTGGTTGAAGCCACACAGCAATCGCTGGCGGCTCTGAGCTGGTTGCAACAGCAAGGTTGCAAACAGATCTATTTCAAATACTGCTCTACTTTCGACAGTACGGCGAAAGGTAATATCGGCCCGGTTACCGATGCATTAATGGATGCTCTCGACACGCCGTTTACGGTCTTCTCTCCGGCCCTGCCGGTCAACGGACGTACGGTTTATCAGGGTATTTGTTCGTAATGAATCAACTGCTGGCCGAATCCGGATGCGCCATCACCCGGTAAATCCCATGACCGACAGCTATCTTCCCCGTCTGGTTGAAGCGCAATCCACAGGGCGCTGCGGCGTCGTTTCGGCACATGTTTTCGAACAAGGTGTGGATGCCGTTCGTCAAGAGCTGGCTCGCTTACAGCAAGAGGGCTACACGCTACGCGGTGCTTGATGCGCTGACCGAACACCATCTGAAATTCAGGAGAAGCCTTGCGCGATGCCCCACTGGTAACGGGCGGTTCTGGTCTGGCGATTGGCCTGCCCGGCAGTGGGCGCAAGAAAACGGTAACCAGGCTCGCGAAGCAGGGCATCCGCTCGCTGGGCGCGGCGTAGTGCTCTCCGGTTCATGCTCTCAAATGACCAACCGCCGGTGGCACATTACCGTCAAATTGCACCAGCCCGTGAAGTTGATGTGGCACGCTGCCTCTCAACCGAAACTCTGGCCGCTTATGCACGAACTGGCAGAGTGGGTTCTGGGCCAAGTGTACTTGCTCCACTGGTTTTGCCACCGCCAGCTGACGCATTGGCAGCAATTCAACAGCAATACGGTGCACAAAAAGCCAGTCAGGCAGTAGAAACTCTATTTTCTCAACTAGCGGCGCGGTTAGCAGCGGAAGGCGTGACACGCTTTATTGTCGCAGGCGGTGAGACCTCCGGCGTAGTCACACAGAGCCTGGGCATAAAAGGGTTTCATATTGGCCCAACCATTTCCCCCGGCGTGCCGTGGGTAAACGCACTGGATAAGCCTGTCTCACTCGCCCTTAAATCTGGCAACTTCGGTGATGAAGCCTTTTTTTCACGAGCCCAAAGAGAGTTTTTATCATGAGCGATTTCGCAAAAGTAGAGCAGTCTTTGCGAGAGGAGATGACGCGGATTGCCAGTTCATTCTTTCAGCGCGGCTATGCAACCGGTTCGGCTGGCAATCTGTCGCTGCTTTTACCTGACGGGAATTTACTGGCGACACCGACAGGTTCATGCCTGGGCAATCTCGATCCGCAGCGGCTTTCCAAAGTCGCCGCGGATGGCGAATGGTTAAGTGGTGACAAACCCTCGAAAGAGGTGCTCTTTCATCTGGCGCTGTATCGCAACAATCCGCGCTGTAAAGCGGTGGTGCATTTGCACAGCACATGGTCGACGGCGCTTTCCTGCCTGCAAGGGCTGGACAGCAGCAACGTTATTCGTCCGTTCACACCATACGTGGTGATGCGGATGGGAAATGTCCCGCTGGTGCCTTATTACCGACCGGGCGATAAACGCATCGCACAGGATCTGGCGGAACTGGCAGCAGACAATCAGGCTTTTTTACTGGCAAATCATGGCCCAGTGGTTTGCGGTGAAAGCCTGCAAGAAGCCGCCAACAATATGGAAGAGCTGGAGGAAACGGCAAAGCTGATTTTTATTCTCGGTGACCGCCCGATCCGTTATCTGACCGCAGGTGAAATTGCGGAATTAAGGAGTTAATGCAATGCCTCGTTTTGCAGCTAATTTATCCATGATGTTCACCGAAGTGCCTTTTATTGAACGCTTCGCCGCAGCGCGAAAAGCCGGGTTCGATGCTGTGGAATTTCTGTTTCCCTATGACTACTCCACCCTGCAAATCCAAAAGCAACTGGAGCAAAACCATCTGACACTGGCGCTGTTCAATACCGCTCCCGGAGATATTAATGCGGGGGAATGGGGATTATCCGCCCTTCCCGGACGTGAGCACGAAGCACACGCAGACATCGACCTGGCACTGGAATATGCATTGGCGCTCAATTGTGAACAAGTCCATGTGATGGCAGGCGTCGTGCCCGCTGGCGAAGACGCTGAACGGTACCGGGCAGTATTTATCGATAATCTCCGCTACGCTGCCGACCGCTTTGCGCTACACGGCAAGCGAATATTAGTTGAAGCACTCAGCCCCGACGTTAAGCCTCATTATCTCTTCTCCAGCCAGTATCAGGCACTGGCTATTGTTGAAGAGGTTGCGCGAGATAACGTGTTTATTCAACTAGATACTTTTCATGCGCAAAAAGTAGATGGCAACCTGACGCATTTAATCCGCGACTACGCTGGGAAATATGCGCACGTACAAATTGCCGGACTACCTGATCGACATGAACCGGACGATGGAGAAATCAACTATCCGTGGCTGTTCCGCCTGTTCGATGAGGTGGGATATCAGGGCTGGATCGGTTGTGAATATAAACCTCGTGGCCTCACCGAAGAAGGGCTTGGCTGGTTTGACGCCTGGCGCTAATTCGTTAAATCCCTAATTACAACGTACCCATACATCCCCCCATCTACGGATGGGGTAGGTTAACTATAACTTTCAGACAGGGTTTCCCATGTCCACAATTACATTGTTATGCATTGCGTTAGCTGGCGTAATCATGCTGTTGCTGCTGGTCATCAAGGCAAAGGTACAACCATTCGTTGCTCTGCTCCTCGTCAGCCTGTTAGTCGCACTTGCGGCGGGTATACCGGCGGGCGAAGTGGGTAAAGTGATGATCGCCGGGATGGGCGGTGTGCTTGGTTCCGTCACTATTATTATTGGTCTGGGCGCTATGCTGGGGCGTATGATCGAACACTCTGGTGGTGCAGAGTCACTGGCTAATTATTTCAGTCGCAAGTTAGGTGACAAACGAACTATCGCTGCGCTGACTCTGGCAGCGTTCTTCCTCGGTATTCCCGTCTTCTTTGATGTCGGCTTTATTATTCTTGCGCCAATCATTTACGGTTTTGCCAAGGTTGCCAAAATATCGCCACTCAAATTTGGCCTGCCTGTCGCTGGGATCATGCTAACTGTACATGTGGCGGTACCGCCGCATCCAGGCCCTGTCGCCGCAGCGGGGTTACTCCACGCAGACATCGGCTGGCTAACCATCATCGGTATTGCGATTTCTATTCCCGTAGGGATTGTTGGCTACTTTGCAGCGAAAATAATCAATAAGCACCAATATGCGATGTCGGTGGAAGTACTGGAACAGATGCAACTGGCTCCGGCCAGTGAGGAAGGCGCGACAAAATTAAGCGATAAAATAAATCCACCGGGCGTCGCGCTGGTCACCTCGCTAATTGTTATTCCTATCGCGATTATCATGGCGGGTACGGTTTCCGCAACACTGATGCCGCCTTCGCATCCCCTGCTTGGTACGCTACAGCTGATCGGCTCACCAATGGTAGCTCTAATGATTGCGCTGGTGCTGGCATTCTGGTTATTGGCTTTACGTCGCGGCTGGAGCTTACAACACACCAGCGACATTATGGGCTCAGCCCTTCCCACTGCGGCGGTAGTGATTTTGGTTACTGGTGCTGGAGGGGTATTTGGCAAAGTGCTGGTGGAATCGGGCGTCGGCAAAGCCCTTGCCAATATGCTACAAATGATTGACCTGCCTCTGTTACCAGCCGCATTTATTATTTCACTGGCTCTGCGTGCATCGCAGGGGTCAGCAACCGTAGCAATCCTGACAACCGGCGGGTTACTCTCAGAAGCGGTGATGGGATTGAATCCGATTCAGTGCGTATTGGTGACGCTGGCAGCCTGCTTTGGTGGGCTTGGCGCGTCACATATTAATGACTCAGGGTTCTGGATTGTGACCAAATATCTGGGGTTGTCGGTAGCAGACGGTCTGAAAACCTGGACAGTGTTAACGACCATTCTCGGTTTTACCGGATTCTTAATTACCTGGTGCGTATGGGCGGTAATTTGACCTTAATAAAAAGGTCCGATGGGCATCGGACCTTTTATTTAACGCTTACCTTCCACCAGCAGCGGCGGGATGCTCGGCACCATTGGCGCGTCATCAATATCTTTCTGCGTCATGCGGAACGCTTCGGGATAATGTTCGCGGCTGGTACGGCGCAGCGGTTCGGTATCGCGCCAGGTATAAAGGCAATGCTGGCACTGATATACCGTCCAGACATCTTTCACCGGCGATTTCGCCATCACTTCAATCTGTTCATCGGCACAACGTGGACAAATCATCTTCTTCTCCTTATTTACGTGCAGCCAGCATAGCGGTCAGTTTTTCAGCCCAGGCTTTGGTTTCCGGTAAATCCACCACCGGTTGGCTGTAGTGACCACGGTTGTCCGGGGCGACAGGCGTAGTGGCGTCGATAATCAGCTTGTCGGTGATCCCCGCAGGGCTTGAGCCTGGATCGAGTTCCAGCACGGACATATTCGGCAACTGCACCAAATCCCCTGCCGGGTTCACTTTCGAGGAGAGCGCCCACATCACCTGCGGCAGGTTGAACGGGTCAACGTCTTCATCGACCATAATCACCATCTTCACGTAGCCCAGACCATGCGGCGTGGTCATTGCGCGCAGGCCCACCGCGCGGGCAAAGCCGCCGTAGCGTTTTTTGGTGGAGATAATCGCCAGCAGGCCATGGGTGTACATGGCGTTTACCGCCTGCACTTCCGGGAACTCGGCTTTCAGCTGCTGATACAGCGGCACGCAGGTGGCTGGCCCCATCAGGTAGTCGATTTCGGTCCACGGCATACCGAGGTACAGCGATTCGAAAATCGGCCTGGTGCGGTAAGAGACTTTATCGATGCGCACCACGGTCATGTTACGCCCGCCGGAGTAGTGCCCGGTAAACTCACCGAACGGCCCTTCGATTTCGCGTTTACGGCTTTCGATGACCCCTTCGAGGATCACTTCTGAACCCCACGGCACATCAAAACCGGTCAACGGGGCGGTGGCGATCGGGTACGGGCTTTCACGCAGCGCGCCTGCCATTTCGTACTCGGACTGATCATATTTCAGCGGCGTGGCCCCCATCAGCGTGATGATCGGATCGTTACCGAGCGTGATCGCAATCGGCAGATCTTCACCGCGCTCTTCTGCTTTATGCAGATGCAGGGCGATATCGTGCATCGGCACCGGTTGCAGGCCGAGCTTACGCTTGCCCTTCACTTCCATGCGGTAGATGCCGACGTTCTGCTTGCCGAAGTTATCCGGGTCGAGCGGATCGCGGGAAACCACGCACGCTTTGTCGAGATAGAAACCGCCATCGCCATCGTTTAAACGAAACAGCGGCAGGATATCGAACAGGTTGATCTCGTCGCCATCAACGGTGTTCTGCGCCCAGGCTGGATTGGCGCGGCGCTCCGGGGCAATCGGGAAGTTATCCCAGCGGCGGATAAACTCATCAATCTGCTTTTTAACCGGGGCATTTGGCGGCAGGCCGAGGGAAATCGCGTGGTTCTGCCAGGAACCGATGGTGTTCATCGCCACGCGGGCATCGGTAAAGCCGCGAATATTATCAAACCACAGCGCGGGCGCGCCGTCGCCGATACGCCCGGTGGCGTTAGCTGCTGCTGCCAGATCCGGCTCGGCGTTCACTTCTTCGCTGATTTTCAGTAACTGGCCGTGGTCATCAAGCTCCTGTAAAAAGCTGCGTAAATCATCAAATGCCATTATTCATTCTCCTGAGAAAAATTCCGGGCCTGCGGCAATCCTTGCCAGCGCCTGGCGTGGGGATGTTCGAGGCCAAATTGATCCAGCACGCGGGCTACCACATGGTGGACAATGTCATCTACCGTTTCGGGATGGTTATAAAAGGCAGGCATCGGCGGCACCATCGCCACGCCCATGCGTGAAAGTGCGAGCATATTTTCGAGATGGATGGTGCTAAGCGGCATTTCACGCGGCACCAGCACCAGTTTGCGGCCTTCTTTGAGCACGACGTCCGCCGCGCGCCCTACCAGGCCATCGGCGTAACCAGCGCGGATACCGGCGAGCGTTTTCATACTGCACGGAATAACGATCATGCCGTCGGTACGAAAAGAACCGGATGAGATGATCGCCGCCTGATCCGCCGGGTTATGGCTGAAGTCTGCGAGGGCAGCAACATCGCGAGCGCTGTAAGGCGTTTCCAGTTCAATGGTGGTTTTCGCCCACTTCGACATCACCAGATGAGTCTCGACATTCGGCATCTCCGCAGCGCTTGCAGTAATGCCACACCAAGAGGCGCACCGGTAGCCCCTGTCATCCCGACGATCAGTTTCATTGCTTATTCTCTTAATTGTTCGTATACGAACGTTATTATTAACATACTCCTTCATATCCACAGCGGCAAGGATTGAAAAGTAACAACATCTTCTTCGTCACTAAAAAACCGCTATGATAGCGACAGAGAATTAGCCCGGAGTTTACATGGCGTTACGAAATAAAGCGTTCCATCAGTTACGACAGCTTTTTCAGCAGCACACGGCTCGCTGGCAGCACGAGTTACCTGACCTGACCAAACCACAGTACGCGGTGATGCGCGCCATTGCTGATAAACCTGGTATCGAACAGGTGGCACTGATAGAAGCAGCAGTCAGCACCAAAGCAACGCTAGCAGAAATGTTGGCAAGAATGGAAAATCGTGGCTTAGTCAGACGTGAACATGACTCCGCTGACAAGCGGCGACGCTTTGTCTGGCTGACTGCCGAAGGAGAAAAGGTACTTGCTGCGGCGATACCTATTGGTGACAGCGTGGATGAGGAATTTTTGGGGCGTTTGAGTGGAGAAGAGCAGGAGCTGTTTATGCAGCTGGTGCGCAAGATGATGAACGCATAGGGGGCAAATTTCCGGATGCGACGCTATCGCGTCTTATCCAGACTACAAATACACCGACTCACCAACCGAAAGAAAAAAGGCCAGCCTCGCTTGAGACTGGCCTTTCTGACAGATGCTTACTTACTCGCGGAACAGCGCTTCGATATTCAGCCCCTGCGTTTGTAGGATTTCGCGCAAACGGCGCAGGCCTTCAACCTGAATCTGGCGAACACGTTCACGGGTGAGGCCAATTTCACGACCTACATCTTCCAGTGTTGCCGCTTCGTACCCCAGCAAACCGAATCGACGTGCCAGCACTTCACGCTGTTTGGCGTTCAGCTCGAACAGCCATTTGACGATGCTCTGCTTCATATCATCATCTTGCGTGGTATCTTCCGGACCGTTCTCTTTTTCATCGGCCAGGATGTCCAGCAACGCTTTTTCGGAATCACCACCCAGCGGGGTGTCTACCGAGGTAATGCGCTCGTTAAGACGAAGCATACGGCTGACGTCATCAACTGGCTTATCCAGTTGCTCTGCGATCTCTTCCGCACTTGGTTCATGGTCCAGCTTATGGGACAACTCACGTGCGGTTCGCAGGTAAACGTTCAGCTCCTTTACGATGTGAATCGGCAAACGAATAGTACGGGTTTGGTTCATAATCGCCCGTTCAATCGTCTGGCGAATCCACCAGGTTGCGTATGTCGAGAAGCGGAAACCACGTTCCGGGTCAAACTTCTCTACCGCGCGGATCAGCCCCAGGTTGCCCTCTTCGATAAGGTCCAGCAACGCCAGACCACGATTGCCATAACGGCGGGCAATTTTTACCACCAGACGCAAGTTACTCTCGATCATCCGGCGGCGAGAGGCGACATCTCCACGCAGTGCGCGACGCGCAAAATAAACTTCTTCTTCGGCCGTTAACAGTGGTGAATAACCAATCTCACCAAGGTAAAGCTGAGTCGCGTCCAACACACGCTGTGTGGCTCCCTGCGATAACAGTTCCTCTTCGGCCAAATCGTTATCACTGGGTTCCTCTTCTACTAAGGCCTTTTCGTCAAAAACCTCAACTCCGTTCTCATCAAATTCCGCATCTTCATTTAAATCATGAACTTTCAGCGTATTCTGACTCATAAGGTGGCTCCTACCCGTGATCCCTTGACGGAACATTCAAGCAAAAGCCTGGTTCCGCCGATTTATCGCTGCGGCAAATAACGCAGCGGGTTTACGGATTTCCCCTTGTAACGAATTTCAAAATGCAAGCGTGTTGAACTGGTTCCGGTGCTACCCATGGTTGCTATTTTTTGCCCCGCCTTCACTTCTTGTTGTTCCCGGACCAGCATTGTGTCGTTATGGGCGTAGGCACTCAGGTAATCATCATTATGTTTGATGATAATCAGATTACCGTAGCCGCGCAGCGCGTTACCGGCATAAACAACGCGGCCATCTGCGGTCGCGATAATTGCCTGTCCTTTGCTGCCTGCGATATCAATCCCCTTGTTGCCCCCCTCAGAAGCGCCAAAGGTTTCGATCACTTTGCCCTCAGTCGGCCAGCGCCAGGTGGAGATAGGCGTACTGGTTGATGTACTGCTGACAGTTGGCTCGGTTGTGCTTGCTGTTGGTACCGTTACAGGCGCTGTGACCGTGGTCGCAGCTGGCTTGTTGTTCGGCAACATTTTGTTAGCACTCTGTTCACCCGAAGATTCAGAATACGTAATTGTCGGTTGCGACGCAACAGCAACGGTGGAATTTTGTGCAGGCTTGATCACAACTCCTTGCTCTGCTGCGTCGGCCTGGGTAATGGCATTTCCGCCAGTGATTGGCGTACCGGAAGCATTACCCACCTGCAAGGTCTGACCAACGTTCAGCGCGTATGGTGCCTGAATATTGTTGCGCTGAGCAAGGTCACGGAAATCGTTGCCAGTAATCCAGGCGATATAGAAAAGTGTGTCGCCTTTTTTCACGGTATAGGTACTGCCGCTATAACTGCCTTTCGGAATGTTCCCATACTGACGGTTATAGACGATGCGTCCGTTTTCCATCTGTACCGGCTGCTGAGCTACTGGCTGCACTGGCTGGATTTGCGGTTGTTGAGTAGCCTGAATTTGTGGCTGCTGTACCGGCTGAATTTGCGGTTGCTGGGCTGTAGACGTCGTCCCCATTTTCGGCGGCGGCGTAATCAACATACCAGAATTGGTATTTGCAGGCGCATTGCCATTAACGGAGCTGACCGGTGCCGGTGGATTTGAAGTGTCAGAACAGCCTGCCAGCCATAGCGAAACCAGTGACAAAGCCGCAATGCGGCGAACGGTGAATTTTGGGCTTCCCGCGCTCATTTATCCCCCAGGACAAAAAGAAAAATTGGTTAATAACCAGTGACATAATTACCGTGCAAGGCACCCTACTGAACACTGGAAAAGATGTTCACGATACGCTGACCTGCGGCAAAATAACCAGGAAAAATCCAGGTATTTCCTCACGTTTTAAGCCAGCTCACCCTTCACTAAAGGGACAAAGCGCACGGCCTCCACGGTATCGATAATAAATTCGCCTCCCCGACGACGCACCCGTTTCAAATACTGGTGCTCCTCCCCTACGGGTAAGACGAGAATCCCGCCTTCGTCCAGCTGCGTCATTAGCGCAGTTGGAATTTCCGGCGGTGCCGCCGTAACAATGATAGCGTCAAACGGCGCGCGTGCCTGCCAACCTTGCCATCCATCGCCATGACGGGTTGAAACATTATGTAAATCAAGATTTTTCAGGCGGCGACGCGCCTGCCACTGCAAACCTTTAATCCGTTCGACCGAGCAAACATGCTGGACAAGATGCGCCAGGATTGCCGTTTGATATCCCGAACCGGTGCCAATTTCCAGCACCCGCGACTGCGGCGTCAGCTCGAGTAATTCGGTCATTCGCGCCACCATATACGGCTGCGAAATTGTCTGCCCCTGACCTATCGGCAAGGCGATATTGTCCCAGGCTTTTTGTTCAAACGCTTCATCAACGAATTTTTCACGCGGCACGGCAGCAAGTGCATTCAGCACCTGCTCATCCTGAATACCTTGCGCACGTAATTGATCCAGAAGTGCTTGTACGCGTCTGCTTTTACCATTGCGCCAACTCCCACGCTGTTTAACCAGTCTGAAACCACATCTTGCGCGCTATGCGCAGTTAAATCCACATGCAGCGGCGTGATGGAGACATAGCCCTCATCTACCGCAGCAAAATCGGTCCCCGGACCGGCATCACATTTACCGCCCGGCGGGCCAATCCAGTACAGCGTATTGCCGCGCGGATCTTGCTGCGGGATCACCTGATCTGCCGGATGTCGTGTACCGCAGCGCGTCACGCGAATACCTTTGATTTGGTCCAGCGGCAAATCCGGTACATTTATATTAAGAATACGCCCTGTTCGCAGCGGTTCTTTGCACAGTGCACGCAGAATAGAACAGGTAACTGCCGCAGCGGTGTCGTAATGTTTATGCCCGTCTAGCGAGACGGCAAGCGCCGGAAAACCTAAATGGCGACCTTCCATCGCGGCGGCTACCGTACCGGAATAAATAACATCATCCCCCAGATTCGGCCCGGCGTTAATTCCGGACACAACAATGTCCGGGCGCGGACGCATCAGAGCATTCACGCCAAGATAGACGCAATCGGTCGGGGTTCCCATTTGCACAGCAATATCACCATTTTCAAAGGTAAACGTGCGCAGGGAGGATTCCAGTGTCAGAGAATTTGAAGCGCCGCTGCGGTTACGATCGGGGGCGACCACCTGAACGTCAGCAAACTCACGCAAGGCTTTCGCCAGCGTTTGTATACCGGGTGCATGTACCCCGTCATCATTACTCAGCAATATGCGCATAATCACCTGTTGTGTTGATAAGTTCCCTGACAACGCTGGTTGCAAAACTACCCGCCGGAAGCCAGAAACGGATCTCTACGGTGACGTCATCCCACCAATTCCAGCTTAATTGTTGCGGATACAGCAGCATCGCTCTGCGCGCGGCTTCAACTTTTTCGCGCACCAGTAAAGCTTGTAATTCAGTTTCTGCGGCGACAGCTGCTTGTTCGAATGCCAGCGCTTCACGCTGAGTTCCCCATTCGCCACTGCCCGGCAATGCGGCGGTTATCATCAGCTCTTTATCGTTGACGCGACGCTGTAATTCCGCCAGTTCTTCGGTGGTTGCGACAAACCAGCTACCACGTCCGGCTAATTGTAGCGCATCGCCGTCAACAACTTGATTAACGTCTGCTTTTTTGAGGCGCTCAGCAACAATCTGATTAAACAACGCACTGCGGGCTGCCGACAACCAAAAACTCCGTTTATTGCGATCGCGCACCGGAGTATTGGTTTGCGCCCAGCGCTGCGCCCCCTGCAAGTTGCTACCGCCAATCCCAAAACGTTGGGCACCGAAGTAGTTCGGTACACCTTTTACGCAAATATCGATCAGACGTTGTTCAACGTCATCGCGATTGCTCACTTCGCGCAGAACCAGGGTAAAGGCGTTACCTTTCAGCGCGCCTAAACGCAGCTTGCGCTTGTGCCGCGCATACTCCAGCACCTGGCAGCCTTCCAGTTGAAAGGCGCTCAGATCGGGCATTTCCTTGCCTGGCACGCGAGCGCATAACCACTGTTCCGTAACAGCATGTTTGTCTTTTTGCCCAGCGAAGCTGACTTCACGGGCATGAATTTTCAGGAATTTCGCCAGTGCATCCGCCACAAAACGGGTATTGCAGCCGTTTTTGAGGATTCTAACCAGAATATGCTCACCTTCACCATCAGGCTCAAAGCCCAAATCTTCCACCACCACAAAGTCTTCCGGATTGGCTTTCAGCAGCCCGGTGCCTTGCGGTTTACCGTGGAGGTAAGTGAGATTATCAAACTCAATCATTTTGTTGCCTTAATGAGTAGCGCCACCGCTTCACAGGCAATCCCTTCCCCACGTCCGGTAAATCCAAGTTTTTCCGTAGTAGTGGCTTTCACGTTAACATCATCCATATGGCAGCCGAGATCTTCGGCAATAAACACGCGCATTTGTGGAATGTGCGGCAACATCTTCGGTGCCTGAGCGATGATAGTGACATCGACGTTGCCCAGGGTATAACCCTTCGCCTGAATACGACGCCAGGCTTCGCGTAGCAGCTCGCGGCTGTCGGCACCTTTAAATGCCGGATCGGTATCCGGGAACAGCTTGCCGATATCCCCCAGCGCCGCCGCGCCAAGCAATGCATCGGTCAACGCATGGAGCGTCACGTCGCCATCAGAATGCGCCAGCAATCCTTTTTCGTAAGGAATGCGTACGCCACCAATGATAATTGGGCCTTCACCGCCAAAGGCATGTACGTCAAAACCGTGTCCAATTCGCATTATGTATTCTCCTGATGGATGGTTCGGGTGAGGTAAAACTCGGCCAGTGCCAAATCTTCCGGGCGCGTGACTTTAATGTTATCCGCACGGCCTTCGACCAACTGAGGATGGAATCCGCAATATTCCAGCGCCGAGGCTTCGTCGGTAATAGTCGCGCCTTCATTTAAAGCGCGCGTCAGACAGTCATGTAACAGCTCACGAGGGAAAAATTGCGGCGTCAGCGCGTGCCATAAGCCGTTGCGATCAACGGTATGAGCAATGGCATTTTTGCCCGGTTCGGCACGTTTCATCGTATCGCGCACTGGTGCGGCTAGGATCCCTCCCGTGCGGCTGGTTTCGCTCAACGCCAACAATCGCGCGAGGTCATCCTGATGCAGACAAGGACGAGCGGCGTCATGCACCAATACCCACTGCGCGTCGCCAGCGGCTTTCAAACCTGCCAGCACGGAATCGGCACGCTCATCACCGCCATCTACAACGGTGATTTGCGGATGATTCGCCAGAGGAAGTTGTGCAAAACGGCTATCGCCAGGACTTATGGCAATGACGACACGTTTCACCCGGGGATGCGCCAGCAGCGCATGCACCGAGTGTTCAAGAATGGTTTGATTACCGATTGAGAGATATTGCTTAGGACATTCCGTTTGCATTCGACGGCCAAATCCGGCCGCCGGAACCACGGCGCAAACATCCAAATGAGTGGTTGCCATGTTAATTCCCGGGCTGATTTATCGATTGTTTTGCCCCGCAGACTGTGCGCGCTTCGACGCGTCAGGCACCAGACGATAAAAAGTTTCGCCCGGCCTGGTCATGCTGAGTTCATTACGCGCACGCTCTTCGAGCGCCTCCTGGCCGCCATTGAGATCGTCAATTTCGGCAAAAAGTTGATCGTTTCGCGCTTTAAGTTTCGCGTTTGTAGCTTGCTGTGCCGCCACATCATCATTGACGCGGGTATAGTCATGTATACCGTTCTTACCGAACCACAGCGAATACTGTAGCCAGACCAGAATAGCCAGCAACAGCAGCGTTAGTTTACCCATCCTGCCCCCTGAAAAACGGCATCATCATCCCATGCATCCGAAGACGACTCTACATCCTCTGTTGGGGATACCGCGACAACGCGGGCAAATGTACCACATTTGTCCATTGTTACGTATACCCAGGGCGTGCAGAACATAATCTCATTATTAGTTACGGTTTGAATTATGAACAGAGGAGACAAGAAAGTACAAATTAGCCCAGTAGCCACATAAACAGTGCGCCAAACATAATGCCTACTGTCACCAGGGTGAAAACAATACTGTAGCGTAGCTTTCCGTCCATCAATGAATGCAGCGCAATCCCCACCACTACCGCGACGGGCATCAGCGCCAGAAAGAAAGGCCAGGTGTAGATAAAGAAGAACAGCGTGTTAGAGCCATAAATCAACATCGGCATCGCCAGCGCAAATAACCAGGAGATAAAACCGACCACGGCACCAGGCAGTGACCATGTGGTTTCTTCATCCTCAGTAAGGCTGTCGTTATTTGTTAGTGTAATGTTATGGCTATTACGCATATTTGATCCTGTTACTTTGACGAACCGGGCATGGAAACCCGGTGGTGTCTCAGGATCTGATAATATCGTTCTGTCTCAACAGATCTAATAATTGCTGTACCAAATTTGTTACTAATTGTTCACCATTGAGATGAATTTCTGCCGATTCAGGCGCTTCGTAAACGGAATCTATTCCCGTAAAGTTGCGCAGTTCACCGGCACGCGCTTTCTTATATAAGCCTTTGGGATCGCGGGCTTCGCAAATCGCCAGCGGCGTATCGACAAACACTTCGATAAAGCGCCCTTCTCCTACGCGTTCGCGAACCATCTGGCGTTCGGCGCGGTGTGGCGAGATAAATGCGGTCAGCACCACCAGTCCGGCTTCAACCATCAAATTCGCCACTTCACCGACGCGACGGATATTCTCTTTACGATCGGCATCGCTAAAACCGAGATCGCTGCATAATCCGTGGCGAACATTGTCGCCATCCAGCAGATACGTACTGACGCCGAGTTTATGTAACGCCTCCTCCAGCGCCCCGGCGACCGTTGATTTACCGGACCCAGAGAGGCCGGTAAACCACAGCACTACACCACGATGACCGTGGTGTAGCTCGCGTTGTTGCACAGTGACCGGATGGCTATGCCAGACGACGTTTTCGTCATGCAGCGCCATTATTTATCCCCCAGCAAATCGCGCGCGCCCCAGTGCGGAAAGTGGCGACGAACCAGGGCATTCAATTCCAGTTCGAATGCACTGAATTCAGATGACGCAACGGCGGCCTCGTTTTTCGGCTCATGCACCATACCGGCACCAACAGTCACGTTGCTCAGGCGATCGATAAAAATCAGCCCACCCGTCACCGGATTTTGTTGATAACGATCTAACACCAGCGGCTCGTCAAAAGTGAGATCCACGAGGCCGATCCCATTCAGTGGCAGGTTTTCAACTTCACGCTGGGTAAGGTTATTAATATCAACCTGATAGCGAATGCCATCAATACGCGCGCGCGTCTTCTTACCGGCAATTTTGATGTCGTAACTCTGGCCCGGGGAAAGCGGCTGTTCCGCCATCCATACCACATCCACCGACGCGCTCTGCACCGCCGGTAACGCTTCGTCTGCCGCCAGCAGCAGATCGCCACGGCTGATGTCGATCTCATCCGTCAGCACCAGGGTGATCGCTTCTCCGGCAAAGGCTTCTTCGCGATCACCATCAAAAGTCACGATCCGCGCGACGTTTGATTCCACACCAGAGGGCAGCACTTTGACACGTTGCCCGACTTCCACGCGACCGGATGCCAGCGTTCCGGCGTAGCCACGAAAATCGAGATTCGGGCGATTAACGTACTGCACCGGGAAGCGCATTGGCTGAGCATCCACCACTCGCTGGATCTCCACGGTTTCCAGCACTTCGAGCAGTGTCGGACCGCTGTACCACGGCATACTTTCACTTTGCGAAGCCACGTTGTCGCCTTCCAGCGCAGAGAGCGGCACAAAGCGAATATCCAGATTGCCAGGTAACTGTTCGGCGAAAGTCAGGTAGTCTTCACGAATGCGGGTGAATGTCTCTTCACTGTAATCCACCAGATCCATTTTGTTGATCGCTACGACCAGATGTTTGATCCCCAGCAGCGTGGAGATAAAACTGTGACGACGGGTTTGATCGAGCACGCCTTTACGGGCATCGATCAGTAAGATCGCCAGCTCACACGTTGAGGCGCCGGTCGCCATATTGCGGGTATACTGCTCGTGCCCGGGGGTGTCGGCGATAATAAATTTACGCTTCTCGGTAGAGAAATAGCGGTAGGCCACATCAATAGTGATGCCCTGTTCGCGCTCAGCTTGCAGGCCGTCCACCAGCAGAGCCAGATCCAGTTTTTCGCCCTGGGTGCCGTGACGCTTACTGTCGTTATGCAGCGATGAGAGCTGATCTTCGTAGATTTGGCGGGTATCGTGCAGCAGGCGACCAATCAGGGTACTTTTGCCGTCATCGACGCTACCACAGGTCAGAAAACGCAGCAGGCTTTTATGTTGTTGCGCAATCATCCAGGCTTCGACGCCGCCTTCATTAGCGATTTGTTGTGCAAGTGCGGTGTTCATCTTAAAAATACCCCTGACGTTTTTTCAGCTCCATAGACCCCGCCTGGTCGCGGTCAATCACGCGGCCCTGACGTTCACTGGTGGTGGAAACCAGCATCTCTTCGATGATCTCCGGCAGTGTTTGTGCATTTGACTCCACCGCACCGGTCAGCGGCCAGCAGCCCAGCGTACGGAAACGCACCATCCGTTTTTTAATCACTTCGCCCGGTTGCAGGTCGATACGGTTGTCATCAATCATCATCAACATACCGTCGCGTTCCAGAACCGGACGTTCCGCAGCGAGATACAGCGGCACAATGTCGATATTTTCCAGCCAGATGTATTGCCAGATATCCTGCTCGGTCCAGTTAGAGAGCGGGAAGACGCGGATGCTTTCGCCTTTGTTAATTTGCCCGTTGTAGTTGTGCCACAGCTCCGGGCGCTGATTTTTCGGATCCCAGCGATGGAAGCGGTCACGGAAAGAGTAGATTCGCTCTTTAGCGCGGGATTTCTCTTCGTCACGGCGCGCACCACCGAAGGCGGCATCAAAACCGTATTTGTTCAGCGCCTGTTTCAGGCCTTCAGTTTTCATAATATCGGTATGTTTCGCGCTGCCGTGCACGAATGGATTAATCCCCATCGCCACGCCTTCCAGGTTTTTATGCACCAGCAGCTCGCAGCCGTAGGCTTTCGCCGTACGATCGCGGAACTCATACATCTCGCGGAATTTCCAGCCGGTATCGACATGCAGCAACGGGAAAGGCAGCGTACCTGGATAAAACGCCTTGCGCGCCAGATGCAGCATGACGCTGGAATCTTTACCGATAGAGTAGAGCATCACCGGATTTGAGAATTCTGCCGCCACCTCGCGAATAATGTGGATGCTTTCCGCCTCCAGTTGCCGCAGGTGAGTAAGTCGTTTTTGATCCATAACCGTTCCTTTGCAATACCGCTATTTTCTTGCCATCAGATGTTTCGACTATAGGGAGCGTAAGAGAGCGAATGAAATTACCAATTAGAATGAGTAGTTCCTTAACGGAATAACGATTTGGCAAAGCTAATATCAAAAAGTGCTTAAGGCACCGGATTTCGGGCGTTTAGGAAGATTTGAAATTGTTTTAGCGCAGCGGCAGTTTCATACTATGGCGGTAAAAAAATTTGCATGGTATTTAAGGACTCACTATGTTTTCCGCATTGCGCCACCGTACCGCTGCCCTGGCGCTCGGCGTATGCTTTATTCTCCCCGTACACGCCTCGTCACCTAAACCTGGCGATTTTGCTAATACCCAGGCACGACATATTGCTACTTTCTTTCCGGGACGCATGACCGGAACTCCTGCAGAAATGTTATCTGCCGATTATATTCGCCAACAGTTTCAGCAAATGGGTTATCGCAGTGATATTCGGACATTTAATAGTCGGTATATTTATACCGCCCGCGATAATCGCAAGAGCTGGCATAACGTGACGGGAAGTACGGTGATTGCCGCTCATGAAGGCAAAGCGCCGCAGCAGATCATCATTATGGCGCATCTGGATACTTACGCCCCGCTGAGCGATGCTGACGCCGATGCCAATCTCGGCGGACTGACGTTACAAGGAATGGATGATAACGCCGCAGGTTTAGGTGTCATGCTGGAATTGGCAGAACGCCTGAAAAATACGCCTACCGAGTATGGTATTCGATTTGTGGCGACCAGTGGTGAAGAGGAAGGGAAATTAGGTGCTGAGAATTTACTCAAGCGGATGAGTGACACCGAAAAGAAAAATACGCTGCTGGTGATTAATCTCGATAACTTAATTGTTGGCGATAAATTGTATTTCAACAGTGGTGTAAAAACCCCTGAAGCAGTAAGGAAATTAACGCGCGACAGGGCGCTGGCAATTGCGCGCAGTCACGGAATAGCCGCAACGACCAATCCGGGTTTGAATAAAAATTATCCGAAAGGCACTGGGTGTTGTAATGACGCAGAAATATTCGACAAAGCGGGCATTGCTGTACTTTCGGTGGAAGCGACTAACTGGAATCTTGGGAATAAGGATGGTTATCAGCAACGCGCAAAAACAGCCGCATTCCCTGCGGGAAATAGCTGGCATGACGTAAGACTGGATAATCAACAGCATATTGATAAGGCACTTCCTGGAAGAATAGAACGTCGCTGCCGTGACGTTATGCGGATAATGCTACCGTTGGTGAAGGAGCTGGCGAAGGCGTCTTGATGGGTTTGAAAATGGGAGCTGGGAGTTCTACCGCAGGGGCGGGGAATTCTAAGTGATATCCATCATCGCATCCAGTGCGCCCGGTTTATCCCCGCTGGCGCGGGGAACACAAAACCAAACTTCTCCATAAATTCCATAGCCGCGGTTTATCCCCGCTGGCGCGGGGAACACACGCGCGTACCGGATCGCGGACAACAAATTGCCGGTTTATCCCCGCTGGCGCGGGGAACACCTGAAACCAGTTGGCTCGTTGTTCTTCTTTGGCGGTTTATCCCCGCTGGCGCGGGGAACACGCTGGTTTTGAATCGTCCCGCGCTCGAGACGCCGGTTTATCCCCGCTGGCGCGGGGAACACGGCAACATAACGAACAAAATCAACGTCAACCTCGGTTTATCCCCGCTGGCGCGGGGAACACTTGCTGAAAAAGAAGGCTCCGGCGTTATCAGTCGGTTTATCCCCGCTGGCGCGGGGAACACTAGTTAACTTTTAGACAGAATATCCGTGTACCCGGTTTATCCCCGCTGGCGCGGGGAACACGGTTTTACAAGCTTAAATGATTTTAAATTTTGCGGTTTATCCCCGCTGGCGCGGGGAACACAACTGGATTCTGCTCTAATTATTACATCATCGCGGTTTATCCCCGCTGGCGCGGGGAACACGGAAACCGCCCCGGCGGTGGTTAGCTGTTTGCCGGTTTATCCCCGCTGGCGCGGGGAACACTTTGCTACCCGCTCAAAACCGCCGATTCGCGTCGGTTTATCCCCGCTGGCGCGGGGAACACTCGGCCAGCGTCCAGGCTGGCACCCGATATTCCGGTTTATCCCCGCTGGCGCGGGGAACACCTGCCGACTGACCGCCGACGCTTTCGCGTTAACGGTTTATCCCGCTGGCGCGGGAACACCGTTTTGCCGGGTTTATTTTAAAACCGGGCCGGTTTATCCCGCTGGCGCGGGAACACGGAATATCGTTGCGCTAAAGAGATTCTGGGCCGGTTTATCCCCGCTGGCGCGGGAACACCGGTGTTGTCTGTTTCGTGACGCTCGGTAACGGTTTATCCCCGCTGGCGCGGGGAACACCTATAATTTGTTTTTGCACCACTGTACCTCGTCGGTTTATCCCCGCTGGCGCGGGGAACACTCTTCGGGCGCGCGTTTTCGCAGACCAGCGATCGGTTTATCCCCGCTGGCGCGGGGAACACGTTACGCTGCCTGAATATCGCAATTCCCCTGACGGTTTATCCCCGCTGGCGCGGGGAACACTGCATATCAGATGGGCACTGCTGATTGGAGAACGGTTTATCCCCGCTGGCGCGGGGAACACATTAAATTTTGCAGGTAGCTGTTATCCGTGTCCGGTTTATCCCCGCTGGCGCGGGGAACACCGATTCCTCGTAGCTGCCACTCGACTGAAAGCCGGTTTATCCCCGCTGGCGCGGGGAACACGTCGCCTGTTCAACTTTAAACGGCTCAAACCACGGTTTATCCCCGCTGGCGCGGGGAACACCCTGGTGGAGATTGACGCGAAATATGAGAAACCGGTTTATCCCCGCTGGCGCGGGGAACACATGACTACACGTACCCGATGCGCGGCGCGGGGCGGTTTATCCCCGCTGGCGCGGGGAACACTTCTGTCACCTGACTATTTAACGCTATATTTCCGGTTTATCCCCGCTGGCGCGGGGAACACACACACCAGGACCGCGCCAACTTACCCCGCGTCGGTTTATCCCCGCTGGCGCGGGGAACACGCGATCGCGGTGGTTAATCTGCTGAAAATACCCGGTTTATCCCCGCTGGCGCGGGGAACACATCTGATTACTAGTTGTTATGCGAAGTATTTCCGGTTTATCCCCGCTGGCGCGGGGAACACACTAAGCATACATATCTGTTTTTAAACAAATTTATTCCACATCAACAATCTACCAACTAAATTCAAACATTTCCTTATTTTTAAAGAACGTCTAACTTATTGATTATCAACAGGAAGAAAAGAAACCAAACGTAACCCATCCAAATCCACCGGAATACGTCTGTTTTTGCCCCAGGTCTGAAATTCAAAACCCGACTCGGTATTGGTCGCCCAGGCCATCACCACATTTCCGCAACCAGCCAGTTGGGTAATTTGCTGCCAGATCATCTCCCGAATACGTTTTGATGTATCACCAACATACACACCGGCACGCACTTCCAGTAGCCAGATTGCGAGCCGTCCACGTAAGCGCGGAGGGACATTTTCTGTAACAACCACGACCATGCTCATCCGCCGCGCCCCCGGTGACCACTATCACCCAGCGTTTCAGGTTCAGGGATGGCAGGCGGTAACATATCCGGCGCGGGTTGTGGTGGTTCAATTTCACCTGCAGCAAGGACTTCCTCAATTAACGGTATTAATTTGCCCGTTAACTTAGTGCTACGGAAAATATCGCGACAGGCTAATCTGACTTCTTTATCAGGTTCTGCGGGTTGCCTCGCTGCTATTTCAAATGCCTTTGGCACAACCGAATCAAATTTAATGATATCGGCTATGTCATAAACAAATGAAAGCGGTTTGCCACTATGGATAAACCCAATAGCGGGCGCATATCCCGCGGCTAATACTGCCGCTTCAGATATACCGTACAGACATGATGTAGCAGCACTGATGCAGCGATTCACAACATCGCCTTTTTCCCAGTCTTTAGGATCGTATTTGCGACCATTCCATTTCACACCATATTGTTTCGCCAGTAATGCATACGTCTGGCGAACGCGAGATCCCTCAATTCCACGTAACTGCTCCACTGAACGGCGAGCTGGCGGTGGTTCACGAAAACGTAATTCATACATTTTGCGCACCACCTTCAACCGTAGATCTTCCGTTAAAGCCAGCTTTGCCTGGTAGAGTAATTTATCTGCCCGCGCCCCTCCGGGTTGTCCGGAGGAGTAAACGCGAACGCCCGCTTCACCGACCCAGACCAGTAGCGTCCCCACCGTGGCGGCTAGATGCACCGCGCGGAAACTCGTTCAGTTCGAGCATAATGCAGGCGACCGATCCCACCGGAATGTGCGTGCGGATCCCGGTTTTGTCGATCAGCACGAAAGCGCCGTCCAGTACGTCGATCTGACCGTACTGGAGGAAGATCATGGAGGTGCGATCTTTTAACGGGATCGGACTCAGTGGTACAAACGTCACGCCTCTGCTCCGGGTTTGATCAGCATCAGACCACAGCCGAACGCCCGGCTTTTGCCATACCCCTGACTGAGACGTTGCAGAAATAACCCGGGATCGGTGACCGTAAGCATCCCCGTATAATCCACGCTACTGAACTGGATCAGTTGCCGGGTGTTTTCCCGCCGGAGTTGTTGTTGTCGGTAGGCATCAACCGAGGTATCCAGTAGTGTAAAACCACTTCTTTCCCCCTGCGCTGCCAGCCAGTCCAGCGCCGCCTGTTGTTGATGCAACCAGATATCACGCCCTTCCGCCTGCCCCTTCACCTGCCGTTTCGCCTCCATCAGCAGATCGTGGCGCTTGCCCGCTTTACAGATTGTTGGATTCGCCCGCAGGTTGAAACAAAGAGATTGTCCGGTACGCAGCTCGGACACAAATGGTCGGCATTCGATGGTGAAAGTTTCACTTTCCGCCGGGCGTTCCTGCGAGAGGACAAAAAAGCGAAACGCGCCCTGGAGTTCTTCCCGACGATAAAGAAATTGCCTTTCTTTGCCGCCAGGGAAGAGATCCCACAGCCACTGATGCATCACATATTCACCGCGATCCACCAGATGCAGCAACTGCGCTGGGGAAAGCTGGCCGGTATGTAAGGTTATTCTTGAGAGGTACATGGTTCCTCCTTGCTGAGCCACGGCCCCTGATTGACGGTGCGTTCCCCAAACAACCACTGCTGACGATTTAAAGGAACATCCCGACGGCGTAATATTTTGCTCGCGACCAGGCCGTCGTGTTCCCCTTCCCACCAGCATTCATCCTGAAGTTTTGGGAGTGAGACTTTCAGTTTGCGGAAATGATCCTGATACTGTTGGTATGCGTTACGTAAGGTATCCGACGCGTTGCCTTCGAGTAGTAACGGCGCAAGTGGTAACGCCAGCGGATGACTTTTTCGCCCCAGATAAAGCGGAAAAACCGGATGGCGTAAACCGTCCTGCAACTGTTCGAGGCTGTAAGGCGCATCGGGGGTTGTTGCCACCGCCACCATCCACCAGGCATCGGTGTAGTAGTCGCGCCGGGAGATAATCGCGCTCAAAAGCTCAGGGGCGCTCAACTCTTCGCGACGGCTGAAATAACGTGCTTTACGCACCTCTTTTGGCATCTGGACCGTGTGATAATCCCGTGCCCAGCGCGGGTTACGGCTGGCGCAAACCACCAGTGAATAGTGGCGATTAAACGCGTTTAAGCGTTCGGTATCATCACGCCGGATCCCTACCCCGGCAGCCAGCAGCCCCAGCAATGCTGAGCGCGAAGGCAGTTCATGGGTATGACGCACTTCGCCGGGGGCATCGACGCCCCAGGATGCCATCGGCCCATGAAGCTGAAAAATCAGATATTGGCTCATAAGCCGCCCCTTACGCGCAGATAAAGTCCAGCACGTCCTTCATGCTTCCCTGTTTGTTCATCACGTCAAAACTTGCGTAATCGGTCTTCTGTTCGTAGACCGTATTCATATTTTCGCGAAGAGTTGTAATACGCTGCACCGCCACCTCTAACTGACGGGTGCCATTAATGGGTTCATAGAAAGCTGCCGCCAGAGAACGCGGTTGATCGGTGCCTTTTTCTGCCAGCGCCGAGGCGTAGGCACGGCTGGCAAAGCTGTTCTGTTTGCCGGTTGGGGAGACTTTAAGTGCGGCTTCCGTAAAGGCACGTATGGTCTGATTAGCTAACGCTTCGTCACCGCCAAGGTTTTCGACCAGCAGATCTTTATCAATGCAGATATAGGTGTAGAACAGTGCAGAACCGAATCCGGTTTCACCAAGATGCCCGGCACCGGCATCTTCAGAAGCCTGGCGCAAATCATCAACGGCGGTGAAAAATCATCTTCGACAATCGTTTCACTGACACCAAATGCGTGCGCTACGGCAGGCGGCTTCAACATTAAACTCGGGTTTATTCGCCAGCATACGACCAAACATGGCAATATCTACCGCCATACGGTCTTTGCGTAACAACGCGAGATCTTCCTCTTTTGGCGCGCGCTTTTCTTCTGCAAGCTGATGGGCCAGCGCTTTTACGGCGTCAAATTCTGCCGGGCTGATATGAACTAATTGTTCAGTTTCGGCGTTAGTGAGCGGATCTTTTGGTTTTTTGTCGTTTTTAGCTTTCCCAAGATAATCCGCAATTTTTGCCGCCCATTCGATGGCTTTTTTCTCTTCGATTCCTTTCTCAATCAGGATAGTTGCCGCCTCACGCGCAATACGCCCACTACGAATACCAATATGGCCCGCCAGTGCCTGTTCAAAAAGTGCAGAAGTGCGCCACGCACGTTTCAGACTTTGTGAGGAAACGCGCAGACGCGTTGCGCCACCCAGTACCACAGTTTTTGGCGCACCAGTATCATCACGGTTAAGGTTGGCAGCAGGGTAAGCGGTTAACAAATGAAGCTGAATAAATGTTGTCATGAGATAGTCCTTTATTGATTTTGTTCGTTATCGGCGTCGCCAGCCTGGTAATATTCCAGCGCCCAGCGGATACGGATAAATTCGGTTGGCCGCTGCTGGCGGCGGTGATGATTGAGCAGGTCGTCGCTCTCCTGGCACCAGCGGAAGACCCTCTGCCAGAGAGTCAAGATTGACGGAACCGTTTAATAATCTGACTGCGCGCCGTAACTGGCGCAGTAATTCATCCGGTGTTTTACTGCCGAGAGGCGAGTAAAACGCCCTGACATTACCGCCGCCAGCTGCGCGGCAAAAGGCTGCCGTTCATCAATGGCTTTAACATTGGCGCTAACTGCGGCTATCAGCGCTAGTGCGGTGATACGCCACTCAGGTTCATCCTGCCACTTTATTTGTCTGTTCTTCAGAAACAGGCGAAATCCATCCGTCAGACAAACATCATTAACCGTCGTACTACGCCGCAGACTGGCACGTTCGCCGCGTTTCTCCTGCAATTCCTCGTGCCATTTGCGCAGCGTGGCTTTGTGCTCCTCTTTTACAATACTCATTCAGCAGCCTCCTGCTTTTTCTCCCTGGCGGCTTTAGCACTTTGCTTCTCCGCCGATGTTGTAAAATATTTCTTGCGCGCGGTCATGATGCGTTCCAAATTAACGGGCTCATAAGGATTAGTGAATACACGCTCGTCAAAATCCTGACGCGCGAATAACCAAATTTCCTTATTCCATTTGCTGAGTAATTCATCCGCATCCTGACCTTCTTCAATTTGGCGCACGAACCTCAGAAAGCGATGCTGAGTTTTGTTCCAGAAGTCGATATCCACAAAACTAAAATCACCCCTTGCACCTTTTGGATCAGAGAACCATGCTTCTTTCAATGCACTCCGTAACAGACTTAGAATCCGTGAAGCCGTTTGCGCAGCCAGCCGCAGCTTTGGTATCTGGCCTTCTTTTTTATTGAGCAATAGAGGGAAATGGTGTTCGTACCAACAGCGCGCTTTCATGTTGTCGAAATCATAACCAAATCCCCACAGGCCCACTTTTGCCTGTTTCAGACTGCTGGCATTAAAGAGTTTCACCACCAGCGCGGGAAGTTCCGTATTGTTTTCTGATTTACCCGTTTCGATAAGGCCTAACCAGTCACGCCAGATTAAACCGCCCGGTTGTGGTTTAACGGAGTAAAACTCGCCACCCTCTTTAAGTGGTACACGGTAAGGCGTTAAGGGATGCTGCCACATGGCATAATTCGCACCGTAATTTTTGGTCGTCATCAGGCTCAGGAGCGCGTCGTTCTGCTCGCCGCAAATATCGCAGTTGCCGACTGTCGTGGTATTAAAATCAATACGAATACGCCGCGGCATTCCCCAGTACGCCTGGAGTTTATTAACCTGATCATCGGTTACCACCGCACCGGCCAGTTCGCTGGTGCGCGTCGGGCCAAGCCAGGGGAAAACCAGATCGTCAAATTTTTTGGGTAGCGGTAAATCGGCTTCATCCTGCGGCATCACGTTGAGCCACATTTTGCGCCACAAGGGAGTTTGTTGATTGCCCTGATATTCCTGTAATTCAATCAGCGTGGTCATCGGCCCACCGCCGCGTAAGCCGGTGCGGTAGCCTTTACCACCTGACGGCGCATTTAACTGTAGGGAGAACAGAGCTAACGCAGAACAATGTGGGCACAGGTATTCCGTTACACCACGCTTGATAAAGTGGTCTTTATTAAACTTCGTTGTTTGAGCGCCGGGAATCTCAGGCAGTAGTGAAGCGACCTGAACTTTATCTCCCGTGAGCGCCTCAAAATCCTGCATAAATGAAGGGGAATCTGGCCCAAACTGGAAAGCGTGTTCTAAGGACAGCAATGCTTCCCGTAGCTTTTCAACTTCCAGTCCGTCTTCCCAGATATCATCCCACGACGATGATCTTTTGGCGCAAAGCTGGTTTGTAGTAGCCCCAGCAAAAACTGCCATGCCGCTCCCTGGAGATCTGCCCGTGGCGCAGCAATATCGACAACATTTTCATCCGCCAGATCGACAGGCGCCAGTTTGCCTGTCGTTCCATCTTTGAAACGAACAGGCAACCACGGGGTTGTCAGAAGTGAAAACGAGTTCATACGCATCCTCTCGTAAAAAAGACCATCCCAGGTCGGTTGTCCATCATTCCATCCTTTTCGGTGTATCAACTATTCAGAGAGCCCTGTCGCAGGCATCTCAACCAACCTTGCCAGTCAATCCTTCCATAGCCGAATACCCGCAACTTTCGTCATCGTTGACTAAAATCACGTTTGCCATCTCCGGATCTTGTCGCTGTTCAATGCACCACAGCCTGAACGCCTCTCCCTCCAGTAAAGAAAACTCATCCCGATGTTTTTCCACCAGCTTCGTGCGCACTCTGACAACGACGCCTCATTCCCATGCGTGAGCACCGGTGGCATAAGGCTTCACCACACCGTCAATACAGGTAGCCAGCCACAGGGAAACAGACTCCCAGCCAGACGTGTCGACAGTTTTTCCGGGAGGTAATCGTTGATATTGGCGGCATAGCTGGCCCAGTTCAGCGCCAAACTTTTAGCCATTGGTATCGCGTAATATTTGCCTTAATTTGCTCTGCTCGCTGCGGGCAAATCCTTCCGGCATTACCACGTCCTCACCGTAGACGGATTCAGCCGGGCTGCGTGTGGCATCTGAAACCTTTGCTCACGCAGCACTACGCTGCGTCAGCCAGATTCGCCCATGATCGATAGACAAATGCACTTCGTTACGCATGGCACTGCCAAACCATTCGTCGCCGGAGAGTCGTCCCAGACGGGAGCCAGAATCAGCAATTCAGGGGAACGCTCGTCCTTTCCGTCACGCTTTAACTGACCATTAATATCGCGGATATGCCGCTGTAATCGTCCTGCTCGCTGAATCAGCAAATCAACAGGGCCAGGTCGGAGATCATTTCGTCCAGTCAATATCCACGCTTTGCTCAATTACTTGTGTACTAAAACAATGACTTGCGACGCCTCTAGTAAACTTATTTACCAAAGCGTGCCAGTGTCTCCGTTTCAATTCGCTGGCGATCGCTAAAAGCAAAGCGGCTATGAAAAAGTGAAAGGCTGGAAGCAGGAATGACGCCGCGGGCAAGCAGCTGACGATGAACCTTAATAGCGTCATCGACAGAATTCCGGATCCAGGCGATGCATTTCCCCTGACTTACCGCCGATTCGATACGCGCAATACACTCTTGTTCACTATGAAGCCAACCCACGCTGACGCTACGCTCAACGTCTTTGCGCGTCGCTACCCGGTGTGAGTTCACATCGGATTTCGTGACATGCGTCAGCCAGGGGTAATCATCCTTTTCCAGGAACGGAGCTTCTTGCAGGCCCTCTGTACCCCGCGCAAAGGCAGCGACGAGTTTGTCGCGCTGCTGTTGAGATAACGTGGCAGAAAGCAAAATAACGCTGTTTCCGCCACGCGCCTGCCGCTCGATCAACCCTTCAAGAATGCACGACATGTAAGCGTCACAGGCGTGGATCTCATCAGCCAGCAGGATTTTGTTACTCAGCCCCAGAAGCCGCAGATTATTATGTTTGAACGGCATCACCGCCATCATCGCCTGATCCAGCGTGCCGACGCCAATTTCAGCCAGCAACGCCTTCTTGTTACTGTCGGCAAACCAGGCCGCACATCCCTGACTGAACGTTTGTTCATCCGGTTCTTCTGACCCGACTAAATCACCAGACCAGAGTGATTCATTAAAGCGGTCCATTAATGTGCGGGCACTATGTGCCAGCACCAGGCTGGGGCGGGATTCTGGCGAATAGAAAGCAAGCCAGGTTTTGACCAGCCGATCGTACATGGCATTGGCCGTTGCCATTGTTGGCAGACCAAAAAACAGCCCCTGAGCTTTCCCCGCAGCTATCAACCTGTGCGCCAGGATAAGCGCCGCTTCTGTTTTACCTGCGCCAGTCACATCTTCCAGAATAAATAACTGCGGTCCTTGCTGGCTGATATCCAGATCCAGCACCTTTTGCTGTAACGGTGTCGGATTCTCAATAAAAGGAAACAGCGTATTAATTCCGTTGAAAGGCGCGACTTTTGCTTTTAGAGGAAAGACGGTTAAGGCGTTTTGAGCCTGAATTAAAGTTTTCTGCCAGTAACCTTTAATATCCATTGGGTGTGCGACGCGTGGAAAAAATCGCGTTGACGAACCCGTCCAGTCTGCGAGCACGACGGTTGCAGAGATATACCAGGAAAGGTGTTTTATAAGTTCAATGCCCTCATCATCATCCCAGAATGCGGGGATCTCTATGAGCGGAAACAGTGGTTTGATTTCAAGGAGAAAATCTCGTGCTGCAGCTTTGTCTTCAGGCAGAAAATTATCCAATTCATCCATACGATCAGGGGGCCGACCATGATGCCCTGTCGTCACGGGCATCCACATTTCTATCACTCGCCTAAGTTTGCGCGGAGAGAGCGAAGATGAAGGAAGTAACTCCTGACATTCACTTAAATAATGATTCCACAACCAGTAGCCCAGCGTTGAATGAGAGATTTTTTCGTAATTTTTTCTGGCACCTTCCTGAATCTTGAGTTCAGGGGGCAGGTAAAGTTGTTGAAAAGAGCGGGCAAATTTTCCAATATCGTGCCAGCACAGCAACCAGGCGAAAAATTGAGCCGCCTGTTCCTTGTCAGAAATCCCTAATTGACGAAAATAATCAGCCAGCCCGAAGCAATTTCTTTTAACCATTAAATAGCCCATCGCGGCTACATCCAGCGAATGCCAGCAAAGAAGGTGATAGTCGTCGCCCCCGTCTTTCTCGCCGCGTCGGGTTTTTCCCCAGAAATCAAAAAAAGTCACAATATTTTTATCCTTCAGTAAACTTAAAGGATATTTACGCATATTTTAAAAATTATCTGTGATATATATCAGCCAATAAAACATTTACATTATGAATAAATTAATGATTTTCATTTGAAATTCACAATAATAAATAGAGACTATATATTCACATAAAAAATATAAATTTTAAAAAAGGGTGCAGGAGACCAAACCATCACAATTCAGTACGCGGGTTTTACCCCGCGTGGTGGCTACTTCTTCGATTCGTAAGCGAGAACTGCCTTAAACTCCATACCACGTTCTCTGATACTCAACTCACACAACGAGTCACCTACCATCAGCGTGAATCCCAGTACTGTACAACACAGTACGATGATTGCCACAAGGGCATATTTTGTCAGCATGTCTTGCCTCCCTGCAAAGAAGAGACTAACATTCGAATTGTTTGGTTCGAACGTAAGCCTCAGGTTGATAGAAATATCGCCTGGGGTTTGTCCATCTGAACCTCGCGAATGCTTAACGCCAGACAGCCTCAAGCACCCGACGCCATTCTATACCTGATAATTCTTCCAGCGGCGTTCACGTTTAAAATCAGGAATACTGCTCGCAAAATAAAACGCCCCATCATTTCTGACAGAGGCGTTTAATTTATCCGGCAATATTTACCTTCGTGCAATCCACATTCCCTTTTAAGCCAAAGAAACGTGTTTCTTCTTCCGACATGCCAGTTCCCATTTACGGGTTGTATGGTATCACCGACCGATAAATATCCTTCATCCCATAATGGGTGATATTTCAGGCCATGTTTTTGCAGGTACTGATAAATAGTTCGGTTATCCCAGTCGATAATCGGCAGCACTTTAAATACGCCACGCTGAATTGCCAGCACCGGTAAATTGGCGCGGCTGCCGGATTGTTCGCGGCGCAGGCCAGCAAACCACGTTTGCGCATTCAGTTCTTTCAGCGCCCGGTTCATCGGTTCGACTTTGTTGATGTCATTGTACTTTTCAATGCCTTCAACGCCCTGTTCCCACAGTTTGCCGTAGCGTGCTTCCTGCCAGGCGGCGCTTTCGGTAGCGCGGTACACTTTCAGGTTGAGCTTGAGTTTGTCCGTTAACTCGTCAATAAAGCGGTAGGTTTCCGGGAACAGATAGCCGGTGTCGGTGAGGATCACCGGAATATCCGGGTGAATCTGATTCACCAGATGCAGGCTCACCGCCGCCTGAATGCCAAAGCTGGAAGAAAGTACATATTCACCGGGCAGATTATCCAGCGCCCAGGCAACGCGGCCTTCAGCGTCCAGTTTTTCCAGTTCGGCGTTAGTTTCTGCCAGCGCCAGAATGCGATCTACCTTCGGCAGTTCGTTCAGGGCGTTTAGATCGAGTTTGGACATAGATTCCTCACTGTTTGCCTTGCCTGATGCGACGCTCACGCGTCTTATCAGGCCTACAAGACCGGGCTGATGGTTAATCCCACAAATCGCGCGCCGGATCGAGCACCGGGCGAATGATGCCCGCACGCACCGTAAAGTCGCCGAAGCCTTCACCCGCTTCGCGCTCTTTCGCCCAGCGCCCTATCAGTTCATCAAGCGACGCCAGGATTTCCGGCTCGGTGATGTTTTCTTTATACATCCGTGGGATACGTGTCCCAATGCGGTTGCCGCCAAGATGCAGGTTGTAGCGACCCGGCGCTTTACCCACCAGGCCCACTTCCGCCAGCATCGCGCGACCACAACCGTTCGGGCAGCCTGTTACACGCATCACGATATGCTCATCGCTGACACCATGTTTCGCCATTAAATTATCGATGTTGTCGATAAAAGACGGCAGGAAACGCTCTGCTTCCGCCATCGCCAGCGGGCAAGTCGGGAATGACACGCAGGCCATCGAGTTTTCACGCTGCGGCGTGACGGCATTCATTAAACCGCTCTCTTTGGCGATCTTCTCGATCTTCGCTTTCTCGCTTTCCGGTACACCGGCGATGATCAGATTCTGGTTCGCCGTAATGCGGAAATCGCCTTTGTGGATCTTCGCGATCTCCAGCAGGCCGGTTTTCAGCGGACGCCCCGGATAATCAAGGATGCGACCATTTTCGATAAACAGCGTCAGGTGCCAGTTATCATCAATGCCCTTAACCCAGCCAATACGATCGCCTCGTCCGGTGAACTCATATGGACGGATCGGTTCAAATTTGATCCCCGCGCGACGCTCCACTTCCGCTTTAAACGTCTCAACCCCCACGCGCTCCAGCGTGTATTTGGTTTTGGCATTTTTACGATCGGTTCGGTTACCCCAGTCACGCTGAGTTGTCACGACGGCTTCGGCCACCGCCAGCGTATGCTCCAGCGGCAGATAGCCAAACTCGCTCGCCGTGCGGGCGTAGGTTTTCTTGTTGCCGTGTTCGATAGAAAGCCCACCGCCCACCAGCAGGTTGAAGCCTACCAGCTTGCCGTTTTCGGCGATTGCCACGAAGTTCATGTCGTTGGCATGCAGATCGATATCGTTCTGCGGCGGGATCACTACCGTGGTTTTGAACTTACGCGGCAGGTAGGTCTGACCAAGGATCGGTTCTTCATCAGTAGTGGCGACTTTTTCCTGGTCGAGCCAGATCTCCGCATACGCGCGGGTACGAGGCAACAGATGCTCAGAAATCTTCTTCGCCCACTCGTACGCTTCCGCGTGCAGCTGCGACTCGTAAGGGTTCGAGGTGCAGAGTACGTTACGGTTCATGTCGTTAGCGGTCGCCAGCGCATCAAGACCGACCGAGTGCAGCATCTGGTGCACCGGTTTGACGTTCTTTTTCAGAATGCCGTGGAACTGAAACGTCTGGCGGTTGGTCAGGCGAATGCTGCCATAGATGGTGTTTTCACCGGCAAATTTGTCGATCGCCTGCCACTGTTTAGTGGTAATCACCCCACCCGGCAGACGACAGCGAAGCAGCATCGCGTGGCGCGGCTCCAGCTTCTGTTCAGCACGTTCGGCGCGGATGTCGCGGTCATCCTGCTGATACATGCCGTGGAAGCGGATCAGCAGGAAGTTATCGCCCTTAAAGCCGCCGGTCAGACCGTCGTTTAAATCTTCCGCAATGGTGCCGCGCAGGTAGTTGCTTTCAAGCTTCATGCGCTCGGCGTCTGTCAGTTTTCCTTCGACCACTAAAGGCCCTGGATGTTTTTCGCTCATTAGTAGACATCTCGCTGATAACGGCGCTCTACGCGCAGCTCACTTAAAAATTCATCCGCCGCTTCGGTGTCCATGCCACCAAATTCGGCAATCACTTCCAGAAGTGCCTGCTCAACGTCTTTCGCCATGCGATTAGCGTCGCCGCAGACATAAATGTGGGCACCATCATTGATCCAGCGCCACAGCTCCGCGCCCTGTTCGCGCAGTTTGTCTTGTACGTAAACTTTTTCTTTTTGGTCGCGCGACCAGGCAAGATCGATACGTGTCAGCACGCCATCTTTGACGTAGCGCTGCCACTCCACCTGATACAGGAAGTCTTCCGTAAAGTGCGGATTACCAAAGAACAGCCAGTTTTTACCTGGCGCTTCGTCGGCGGCGCGTTGCTGCATAAAGGCGCGGAACGGCGCAATACCGGTGCCTGGGCCAATCATAATCACCGGGGTTTCCGGGTTAGCGGGCAGGCGAAAGTTATCGTTATGTTCGATAAATACGCGGACTTCGCCCTCTTCTTCCACGCGATCCGCGAGGAAGCTGGAGGCACCACCGGCACGGGCTCGGCCTTCCACGTCGTAACGCACCACACCAACGGTGACGTGTACTTCGTTCTCGACTTCCGCCTGCGAGGAGGCGATGGAATACAGGCGCGGGGTCAGCGGGCGCAGCAGATTAATCAGCGCTTCGGCATCCAGTTGCGCCGGAGAGAAACGCACCATGTCGACAATCGGCGTCGTCGCGGCGTAATGCTGTAACTTCGCTTTATCGCCCACCAGCGGCAGCAGTGTTTCGCTGCGGGTAAGCGTGGCGTAATTCTCAACAATGTTGGCGGTGTTGACGGTCAGTTCGAAGTGCCACTGTAGCGCTTCGTTCAGAGGCAACGTTTTGCCCTCGACGGTGACAGGTTCATCGCCTTTCAGCCACAGCAGTTCGACAAGTTCTTTCACCAGTGCCGGATCGTTCTGATACCAGACGCCCAGCGCGTCACCCGGCTGGTAACGCAGGCCCGAGTCACCTAAGTCAATTTCGATATGGCGAACGTCTTTTTCAGAGTTACGCCCGGTAATTTTCTGGTTAACAGAGAGGCTAGCCACCAGCGGCGCGTCTTTGCTGTACGGGCTGGTGTGGATTTCATTTACCGCGCCAGTAGCGACGGATTGCGAAGGTGCCGCGACAGGCGCACGCGATTTAAGCGCATCAACCACGCGGGCGCGCCACTCGCTGGCAGCAGCCTGGTATTCAACATCGGCATCGACACGGTCGAGCAGGCGTTCACCACCCAGTTCCGCCAGCTTGCTGTCGAAATCTTTCCCGGACTGGCAGAAAAATTCATAAGAGCTATCGCCGAGGCTAAACACGGCAAACGCGGTGTTTTCCAGCTTTGGCGCTTTTTTGGAGAACAGGAACTTATGCAGCGCGACGGCTTCCTCCGGCGGTTCCCCTTCCCCTTGCGTTGACGTCACTACGATGAGCAGTTTTTCGCTGGCGATTTGTTTGAATTTATAGTCGCCCGCGTTCACCAGCTTAACGTTCAGTTTTGCTGCTAATAAATCATCGCGTAATGCTTCAGCAACCCGGCGCGCATTGCCGGTTTGCGAGGCGGAGATAATAGTTATACCCGGCATTTCTGCGGCTGGCGCTGGCGTCGCTGCAAGCGCAGCAGGCTGCTGATTGAGCACGCCCCAGAAATAGCCAGAAACCCAGGCAAGCTGGGTGGGAGTTAAATCGGTCGTGGCCGCCTGAAGGCGTGCCAGTTGCTCCGGGTTCAACGGAAGCAACGCGGAAGGTGGGACCTGTGTCGTCATGCGTCGTTATGTTCCAGTAAGCAAAGCTGTTTCTGCGCCCTGTCAGCGCCCATAAAACAGAAGAGAAGGTAAGGTTAACGGGGTGAACGGTGTGGATTAAAGACGGGATAGCGATAACTAATAACCAAATCGACTAACCTGTTTTAGCAATAGTCTTTAACAACAAAATAGATTAACCAACCTAATGAAAAACAAATGAATTTAGCCAATCATTAAGATAAATCAGCGATTTTGCGCAACAAAGTCGTTTTAGATAATGCGAAAAAACAGCCTTTCCGGTACTCTACGGCGGTTTTATCGTCCTGTAGAGAAATTATGATGTCCACCACGTTATTTAAAGATTTCACCTTCGAAGCCGCTCACCGCTTACCACACGTCCCGGAAGGGCATAAATGTGGTCGCCTGCACGGGCATTCCTTTATGGTGCGACTGGAAATTACCGGGGAAGTCGATCCGCATACGGGCTGGATTATCGATTTCGCTGAACTGAAAGCGGCGTTTAAGCCAACTTATGAGCGCCTCGATCACCATTATCTCAATGATATTCCAGGTCTGGAAAACCCAACCAGCGAAGTTTTAGCAAAATGGATTTGGGATCAGGTTAAACCCGTTGTGCCGCTGTTAAGTGCGGTGATGGTAAAAGAAACCTGTACCGCAGGTTGTATCTATCGCGGCGAATGATAAGAGTGTGTCGGCGGTCAATTTCCCTTAAGTAACGCTATGTTAGGGTGTTGTGTTCTGGATATCTGGGGCATGACATGGAAGACGACTGCGACATTATTATTATTGGTGCCGGTATTGCAGGCACCGCTTGCGCGTTACGCTGCGCGCGAGCGGGTTTATCCGTTTTGTTACTGGAACGCGCTGAAATCCCCGGCAGCAAAAATCTTTCCGGCGGGCGGTTATATACCCATGCACTCGCGGAACTCCTCCCGCAATTTCATCTGACCGCGCCTCTTGAACGACGCATCACTCACGAAAGCCTTTCCCTGTTAACGCCCGATGGCGTAACGACGTTTTCCAGCTTACAGCCCGGCGGTGAATCCTGGAGTGTATTACGTGCACGGTTCGATCCGTGGCTGGTTGCCGAAGCCGAAAAAGAAGGTGTCGAATGCATCCCCGGAGCGACGGTGGATGCACTGTATGAAGAAAACGGCAGGGTGTGTGGTGTCATTTGTGGTGACGATATTCTCCGCGCCCGTTATGTGGTGCTGGCAGAAGGTGCCAACAGCGTCCTGGCTGAACGTCACGGATTAGTGACTCGTCCTGCTGGCGAAGCGATGGCGTTGGGGATCAAAGAAGTGCTGTCGCTGGAAACATCCGCTATTGAAGAACGTTTTCATCTGGAGAATAACGAAGGCGCAGCGTTGCTGTTCAGCGGCGGGATCTGTGATGACTTACCCGGCGGCGCATTTCTTTATACTAATCAACAAACGCTCTCGTTAGGGATTGTTTGCCCGCTCTCTTCCCTTACGCAAAGCCGTGTTCCGGCAAGCGAGCTGCTGACTCGCTTTAAAGCGCATCCGGCAGTGCGCCCGCTTATCAAAAACACGGAATCACTGGAGTATGGTGCGCATCTGGTGCCAGAAGGTGGCTTGCACAGTATGCCGGTGCAATACGCCGGTAACGGCTGGCTGCTGGTGGGCGATGCGTTGCGCAGTTGCGTCAATACCGGAATTTCCGTGCGCGGCATGGATATGGCGCTGACTGGCGCGCAGGCGGCGGCACAAACGCTGATAAGCGCCTGCCAGCACCGCGAGCCGCAAAATCTGTTTGCGCTTTATCATCACAACGTAGAGCGCAGCCTGCTATGGGATGTTCTACAACGTTATCAGCATGTTCCGGCGCTTTTGCAACGCCCTGGCTGGTATCGGGCGTGGCCTGCGTTAATGCAGGATATTTCCCGCGATTTATGGGATCAGGGTGATAAACCTGTTCCACCGCTGCGCCAGTTATTCTGGCGTCATTTACGTCGTCATGGCCTGTGGCATCTGGCGGGCGATGTTATCAGGAGTCTGCGATGTCTGTAGCCCATAATCTCTGGCGCGTTGCTGATGCGCCGCACATTGTTCCGGCTGACTCCGTTGAGCGTCAGATGGTACAACGGTTGATTAACGCCTGTCCGGCAGGTCTTTTTTCGCTCACACCGGAAGGTGACTTACGCGTTGATTATCACGGCTGCCTGGAGTGTGGCACCTGCCGTTTGCTGTGCGACGAATCCACACTACAACAGTGGCGCTATCCGCCTTCCGGATTCGGCATCACCTACCGCTTTGGATAAATAATAAGGATAATTTATGCCCCTCTTACACCTGCTCCGCCAGAATCCGGTGATTGCTGCCGTTAAAGATAATGCCAGCCTGCAACTGGCAATCGATTCTGAATGCCAATTTATTTCCGTGTTGTACGGCAATATCTGCACCATCAGTAATATCGTTAAAAAGATTAAGAACGCCGGGAAATATGCTTTTATTCATGTTGATTTGCTGGAAGGCGCGTCAAATAAAGAAGTCGTTATTCAGTTTTTGAAACTGGTGACCGAGGCGGACGGCATTATCAGTACCAAAGCCTCAATGTTGAAAGCGGCAAGAGCGGAAGGTTTTTTCTGTATTCATCGCCTGTTTATTGTTGATTCAATTTCGTTTCACAACATTGATAAGCAAGTTGCGCAATCGAATCCGGATTGTATTGAGATCCTGCCAGGCTGTATGCCCAAAGTGCTGGGCTGGGTGACAGAGAAAATCCGCCAACCGCTGATTGCCGGTGGGCTGGTGTGCGATGAAGAAGATGCGCGTAATGCGATTAACGCGGGTGTCGTGGCGCTTTCCACCACGAATACCGGGGTCTGGACGTTAGCGAAAAAATTACTTTGACGGGATAATCGTAACCAATTGAATTTGGTTTGATTTGTAGGCCGCACGCCACATCCGACATTCAGCGCCTGATGCGACGCTTGACGCGTCTTATCAGGCCTACAAGTCCCCAGGCCAGAACCGTAGGCAGGATCATCCGGCAACACGTTATTGGCAATCTGCGTGAATGTTTGTCACCAGTGCCTCCAGCACCACTTTCCAGTCATCAACCACGCCAACATCTGCCTGTGAAAATACCGCAGCGCTGGCGTCATGATTAATCGCCACCACAAACTTGCTATTGCGTACGCCCGCCATTAACGCTGCTGCGCCAGAAGCGCCAACAACAATACACACCTCAGGTGCCAGCAGATGTCCGGAAATACCAATCACTTTTTCAGCATCAACGCCACCGTTCATCACTCGCGCCCGACTGTAGCCCACTTCGGCTCCCAGCTTTTCTGCCAGCATAGCGATTTCCTGGTTATCTGCCTCTCCGCCCTGCCCCACCACCAGCACCCGTCTGGCCTCAGCTAATGGGTCGCGAGTAACATTTTTCAGATCCTCTGTGCTAACCAGCAGTCGGGAAGCGCACCCGGACAATGTTCAGTTGTTGCATTCCAGAGGGCAACGTGGCGTTTTCGCTGCTCCCGCCTGACGCGCCAAAGGCATAGCGGGCGTTTTCTGTTTGCAGCGTCGCCGTTAGCGCATTTCCCCAGTGGGATTTGCGCTTACGCTTACGTTGGAATATCTAACGAAGTCACCTGGCAGATGCACCATGTAAACGCCAGCCAGCCGGTCGACAGTTCATCGCCAAACGTTCCCGGCGGAAAGAGAACAACGTCCGCAGGCGTTCGCTGCCACTGTTCCACCAACGCATCCAGCACCTGTTCCGCCACTACAGGCTGAGGTTCAATCTGCCAGTGCGCCAGGGTACAACCGCTGAAATCCTGCGCCGCCAGCCAGCTTGCTATTGCGGCATTCTCCTGATTTATTGTCACAATTGCGATATTCATGGCTGCATCCTTTGGCGTAAATAGTCCCGCCATAGCTTTTGAGCTTTTTCTGCTACCGTTTGCCCATCAATCAGCGTCGCTCCGCGTCGTTGCTCTGCTCTTGCCAGTTGCAGACACGCATCGCTGGCATTTCGGCAGCAACAGTTTTACGGATAATTTCTGCTTTCCCCGCAGCCATTCGCTGGCGCATTCCCGGTACTGGCAAGGCCACTTCACCGCACTGACGCACGGCAATCACCGCAGGCAAGCGAACCCGGCAACAACGCAACCCATGTTCAGTACGCTGTTCGAGGGTGATAAACAGCGCGTCGAGAGTGAAACGCTCCACCTGGGTGAAGCAGGGCCAGCCCAGCATTTCCGCCAGCAAAAATGGCGTTTGCCCATTCTGCCCTTCGCTGCTTTGGCAGCCGGTAATTATCAGATCCAGCGGATTCTGATGCTGCCATTCGGCAATATGGCGAGCGACAAATTCCGGCGCAAAGCGCAGATCTGCCGCCGTCTCCAGCAATACAGCTTCCTCAAACCCAAGAGCCATGAGATAGCGCAGCCAGTGCAATGCCCGTTCATCCCCCATGCTCAACGCGGTTAAAGACATCGGCGTACCGTTTTTTCTCTGCGCCAACAGCAGCGCGGCAGCGGCCTGTTCATCAGCACCGAGTAAACTTCGCAGTAGCGAAATATCCGGTCCGCTTTTACCCTGAGCCGCCGCCTGCCACTCTTTTTCCGCCAGCATTCCGGCATCCGGTTCGGCTTTAAACGCTAACAGAATGTTCATTCGCACCTCCTACATTTCCCGCCGCCACCAGCGGGAGGGCTTTAGTTTCTGGTGCCCATAGCCAGGTCACAACAAAACCAACCAACAACACTGTCGCCAGGAGCAATAAGGTGACTTGCATTCCCCACTGCGCCAGCACCCACGGCAGCAGGCCAGTACTTACCGCCGCGCCAAGTCGACTCATGGCGGTGGCAAAACCGACGCCCAGCGAGCGAATGTCAGTAGGAAAACTTTCCGCAGGCAAAATGCCCACCAGATTACTGACTGCCGAAATGGTGGTGCTGAAGAGAACAAAAAGCAGCAGCGTTAATGAACTGCCGGAAGGCAAACAGGCCATTACTACCAGCGTTGCCGCCAGCAGCAAAAAACTTCCCAGCAAAAATTTGCGATGTGCCAGCAGGTGCGTCAGAACTAATCCCAGCAGCGCGCCCACAATTAACAACGCATTAAGCATCAGGCTGGCAGTCAGCGCATCTTCCAGACCAATAGTCTGGGCGATAGTTGGCAGCCAGGTATAAATCACAAACCATGGGATTACGAGGCAGACAAAGAAGACGCTGTTAAACGCCGTGCGCCGCCAGTAACGCGAAGAGAACAAGGTTTTGATGTGTTTATGGGTCGCCGTTACCACTTCATCGCCCAGTAAAACATGGGGACCAAAATAGCGATGCACGATAGCGTGAGCTTCTGCAAAACGCCCCTGGCGCAGTAGCCAGCGTGGTGATTCTGGCGTTCCCCAGCGTAATAACGTAATCAACAACGCGGGTAGAGCTGCCGATGCCAGTAGCCAGCGCCAGGCCTCCGGGTTTTCGGAAATAAAGTGATGTCCGGCAATACTTGCCAGCACATAGCCTACGGTCCACACCACGCTGAATGCGCCCAGCAAAATACCGCGATGGCGGCGCGGGGAAAATTCAGCCAGCAAGGTGTGACCTACTGAATAATCACCTCCCAGACCAATGCCAATCAAAATGCGCAGTCCAATAAGATGCTCTGGCGTGGTGGCAAAAAATTGTAAAAACGAAGCAAGCGTAATCAGCAAAAAGCTGAAGGTGAAGATTTTTTGCCGACCAATATGGTCGGAGATCCACCCAAGAACCAGGCTGCCAAGGAACAAACCAAGGAGCGCCGAGCCGCCGATCATTCCCGCCATAAACGGCGTCAGTTGCATGGCGGGCGTAAGCTGAATAATGGCGTAACCAATGACGCCGAGAACATAACCGTCGGTCAGGTGTGCGCCGAAAGTGAGCGCAGCAATGCGGCAGTGAAAACGGTTAAGCGGTAAATCATCCATTCGCACCGGTGAAGTGTTCATCTTTACCCCTTCATTGTCCGGTAATAAGAACGGCTTCTCGCCTGAGAAGCCGAAAAGGCAACGCCCCGTCATCGCGGAACGCTGCCTGACACATTATTTTTCAATCGGATAGATAGTACCCGTATTCATAATGCCATTAGGATCGAACTGCTTTTTCAGCCCTTCCAGCAACGCCCACGCGCTGCCGTGTTCCAGTTTGCTCCAGTGAACGCGATGTTTACCGATACCGTGGTGGTGCACCATCGAACCGCCGAGGCGAATGGTTTCTTCACAGATGATCTTGTTGAGCGGATTGTGGTACTTGTCGATTTCCTCTTCCGGCTTACAGTCAACGACGTTGTAATCGTAGACGAAGTACATGTTGGTGCCGTTCTGATAGCTATGAGAGGAATGACCGCCCAGCATGGTGATGTCGTCGGCGTGCGGGAACTCAGTACGAATACGGTTAATAACGCTTTCGTAGATTTCGTGGATGCAGCTCCAGCAGCCGGACACTTCAGTGGTAAAGCCCATGTTGCCGGTTTTGAGGATCTGCACACGTTCGGCAGCCACTTTATCCGGTCCCCAGTTCAGGTTGTTAAACCAGGTTTCGATCAGCTTGCTGTCCACGCGCTGGCATTGCGGGTAGCGGGCAACGATTTCCGCAATCCCTTCGCCCGTCGCCTTCGCAATGCGAGGGTTACCTTCAGCCATAAAGATCAGCACGCATTTTCCGTCTGCAAAATGGGTGAAGTGTTGGGTGCCATCTTCAGCGTCATACAAACGAGCGATCGACGGACGATACCCTTCCACCATGACTTCACGCAGGATGTTGAAGCCGGTTTTCATGTCTTCCAGGATATAGCCGTAGAAGAGGTTGTTTTCCGGGGTGAATTTAAAGATTTTCACTGTTACTTCAGTGATATAGCAAAGTGCACCTTCGTTACCGATGATGATGTGGCGAATGTCCGGGCCAGCCGCGCGGCGTGGCACGTTTTTAATGCGTGTGACGGTGCCATCAGCCAATACTGCTTCCAGACCAACGACCATATCTTCGATTGCGCCGTAGAGTGTGGAGAACTGCCCGATACTGCGGGTTGCTACCAGGCCGCCCATCTGAGCCAGCGGCTTTGACTGCGGAGAATGCCCCGTGGTGTAACCTTTTTCACGCAACGCATTTTCCAGCACCTCCAGCGGAACGCCACATTGCGCCGTCGCCTGCATTCTCAATATCAATATTATGAGTTTGATTCATGGCGGAGCCGTCGAGATACCACCGAGTTTTCCACAACGGTTTCCAGCCGCACCTTCAGTGGCGGAAGCGCCGGTACGCGACACCGTTAATTTTGTGCGCATTCATAAAATTCAGCACACGGGATACTTGCTGTGGAACCGAGTTTTACGACCGCTGCCGGAATCGGCAAAGTATAAATGCCATGAATATCCGGAAATTTACGAAAACGGTCAATACTGTTCTTCTTTAATACTGTTTCATCGGTAATTACGCGATCTGCACCAACAATTTCCTTTAGTTGGTCGACAATCGCTGCGCGAGATAAAGACATAGTAATTCCTTCCTGATAATAAAAATGGAATAATCATTAATAAGAGAAAACAGAAACCACCGTTATGGATTAGCGCACTAAATAACCACCATCGACCACTAATAAATGCCCATTGACATAATTTGAAGCCGGACTTGCGAGGAATACAGCTGCGCCCATTAAATCCTGAGTATCGCCCCAACGGTTTGCCGGAATATGATCAAGAACGCGCTGATTGGTTTCTGGATTACTGCGTGTCGCCAGCGTAATATCTGTTGCATAATAGCCAGGGGCAATACCATTTACCTGAATATTATATTGACCTAGTTCATCACAATAAGCTTTGGTGAATCCGGCAAGAGCATGTTTAGTGGCAGAATATGCAGGTGACCATTGTCCACCTAAGTAAGAGAACAATGAACAGATATTAATAATTTTGCCGCTTTTCTGCGGGATCATAATTTTTGCCGCTTCATAGCTTAACTCGAATGCGGCGGTCAGGTTCACATCAATCATCGGATCCCAGTCGGCACGACCGAAGTCCAGCACCTTATTCAGCTTACAAATACCGGCATTGTTTACCAGAATATCAACTGTACCGAAACGCTCACAGCAAGCAGCGATAATCTTCTGCGGCGCGCCTTCTGCGGTGATATCCACCTGCATGAAGTCCACCTCAACACCCTGTTTTTCAATCATTTCCTTTGTTTCGCCGTTATCTTTGACGAAACTAGGAATAAAGATATTTGCGCCAGCTTTGGCCAACGCCATGGCAAATGCCTGGCCTAAACCGCTATTCCCACCGGTAACAATTGCGGTTTTACCTTTCAGTGAGAAAAAATCCATTGAGAACGCATTGAGAGATTCGATTGACATAGTTAGCTCCAATTCCGTAAGGAAAGAAAGGTAACTTCCCCCGCGAGAGGGAAGTTACCTTTCTCATTATCTCTGGTAACTGGAGATAATTTTTAGCATAACGGCATAACTGCTAATGTGATCGTAATCACAGTGTGATATTCGTATTGTCAAATAGTTTTAAAAAGCAGAAGCGTGATTACTCTCACACAACACCTCTGCTTTCCATGTTATTTCTTATTGCAATTACTAGAGACCTGAGAAAAGTAATCCACCTGAAAGGGCGGCTTACTTTTCTCTTTTTTTTGTCTATTACAAATGGGAATACGATATGCAACACAACTCATATCGCCGTTGGATAACCCTCGCGATAATTAGTTTTAGCGGCGGCGTTAGTTTCGACCTGGCTTATTTACGTTATATTTATCAAATTCCCATGGCGAAATTTATGGGATTCAGCAATACCGAGATAGGTTTAATAATGAGTACCTTTGGTATTGCGGCTATTATTCTTTATGCCCCCAGCGGCGTTATTGCCGATAAATTTTCACACCGCAAAATGATTACTTCCGCGATGATCATTACCGGATTACTGGGTCTGTTAATGGCAACGTATCCACCGCTGTGGGTAATGCTCTGTATTCAGGTCGCCTTTGCGATAACGACGATTTTAATGCTGTGGTCGGTGTCGATTAAAGCCGCCTCGTTGCTGGGCGATCATAGTGAGCAAGGGAAAATTATGGGCTGGATGGAAGGGCTGCGCGGCGTCGGTGTAATGTCGCTGGCGGTGTTTACCATGTGGGTCTTTTCTCGCTTTGCACCGGATGACAGCGCCAGCCTGAAAACAGTCATTATCATCTACAGTGTGGTTTACATCTTGTTGGGGATTCTGTGCTGGTTTTTTGTTAGCGATAACAACAACCTGCGCAGTGCCAATAACGAAGAAAAACAGTCATTCCAGTTTAGCGACATCCTTGCCGTTTTGCGTATCAGCACCACCTGGTATTGCAGCATGGTGATTTTTGGTGTCTTCACAATCTACGCCATTCTGAGTTACTCCACCAACTATCTGACCGAAATGTACGGCATGTCGCTGGTGGCAGCGAGCTACATGGGGATTGTGATCAACAAAATCTTCCGCGCGCTGTGCGGCCCACTTGGCGGCATTATCACCACCTACAGTAAAGTGAAATCCCCTACCCGCGTGATCCAAATCCTTTCCGTACTCGGCCTGCTGGCGTTAACTGCCCTGCTCGTCACGAACTCTAACCCGCAATCGGTCGCGATGGGGATTGGCCTGATTTTACTGCTGGGATTCACCTGTTACGCCTCACGCGGGCTGTACTGGGCCTGCCCTGGCGAAGCGAGAACACCGTCTTACATTATGGGCACCACGGTAGGTATTTGTTCGGTGATTGGATTCCTGCCGGATGTCTTCGTTTACCCGATTATCGGCCACTGGCAAGACACCCTGCCCGCAGCAGAAGCCTACCGCAATATGTGGCTGATGGGAATGGCGGCGCTTGCCATGGTGATTGTCTTTACCTTTTTGCTGTTCCAAAAAATTCGTACTGCTGATAGCGCCCCCGCAATGGCTAGCAGCAAGTAAGCCAGGAAAATTACAGGAGAAAAATCATGTCGAAAAAATACATCATAGGGATTGATGGCGGAAGTCAGAGCACAAAAGTGGTGATGTACGATCTGGAAGGTAACGTGGTTTGCGAAGGCAAAGGCTTATTACAGCCGATGCACACGCCAGATGCCGATACTGCAGAACATCCTGACGACGATTTATGGGCATCATTATGTTTTGCCGGTCACGATTTGATGAGTCAGTTTGCCGGGAATAAAGAAGATATTGTCGGTATTGGTCTGGGATCCATCCGTTGCTGTCGTGCGTTATTGAAAGCCGATGGCACGCTTGCTGCGCCGTTGATTAGCTGGCAGGATGCACGCGTTACACGCCCTTACGAACACACTAATCCTGACGTGGCATATGTCACCTCTTTTTCGGGTTATCTGACGCATCGCTTAACCGGCGAGTTTAAAGACAATATCGCCAACTATTTTGGTCAGTGGCCGGTGGATTATAAGAGCTGGACATGGAGCGAAGATGCTGCGGTAATGGATAAGTTTAATATCCCCCGTCATATGCTGTTTGATGTGCAAATGCCTGGCACCGTCCTCGGACATATCACACCACAAGCCGCACTGGCGACACATTTCCCGGCAGGACTGCCGGTTGTTTGTACCACCAGTGATAAACCGGTAGAAGCTCTGGGGGCCGGATTACTGGATGATGAAACTGCGGTAATTTCTCTTGGCACTTACATCGCATTGATGATGAACGGCAAAGCACTGCCGAAAGATCCGGTGGCGTACTGGCCGATTATGTCTTCTATTCCGCAAACATTGCTGTATGAAGGTTACGGTATTCGCAAAGGTATGTGGACGGTGAGCTGGCTGCGTGACATGTTAGGCGAGTCGTTAATTCAGGATGCCAGGGCGCAGGATCTTTCACCGGAAGATTTACTCAACAAGAAAGCCTCTAGTGTGCCACCTGGCTGTAATGGGCTGATGACGGTGCTGGACTGGCTGACCAATCCGTGGGAACCGTACAAACGCGGGATTATGATCGGCTTTGATTCCAGCATGGATTACGCATGGATATATCGTTCGATATTGGAAAGCGTGGCGCTAACGCTGAAGAACAATTACGACAATATGTGTAATGAAATGAATCACTTTGCGAAGCATGTGATCATTACTGGCGGCGGTTCGAACAGCGATCTGTTTATGCAAATTTTTGCCGACGTGTTCAACCTTCCGGCACGCCGTAACGCCATTAACGGTTGTGCAAGTCTGGGAGCAGCGATTAATACAGCGGTAGGTCTGGGGCTATACCCGGATTACGCAACGGCTGTTGATAAGATGGTTCGCGTGAAAGATATCTTTATACCGATTGAGAGCAATGCCAAACGCTACGACGCGATGAATAAAGGCATTTTCAAAGACCTAACCAAACATACTGATGTGATCCTGAAAAAATCGTATGAAGTGATGCATGGGGGTAAGAATGTGGATTCGATCCAGGCTGGTCGAATGCGTAAGTGAGAAGGCCGGGCGGAAACTGCCCGGCCTGAACATACCTGAATGGTTATCCTGACGCAGGGGAACATAAGTTCGACAACTTAAAATGATAACAAGTCCGGTTTTATCCCCGCTGATGCAGGGAACATAATAAAACTTTCTAGTTCGGTTTTATCCCTGTTTTACAAGGAATATTCTACACTCGATGTCTTTAGAATAAAAGACAATACGAATCGCACTTTATCAATTTTCACTTAAAGTATGAACTGGATATCTTTATTCATAAGAACTATTCATCAACAGCGTATAGAGGCGGTTATGTAAAACCACTCATTAGCCTCAAAACAAAGACAAACTTCCAGATTTATTACTTAACCAATGAATAACAAGCTTAAAAAACATACTGTTATTCAAAGAAAAAATTAACAGGCATTAATTCAATATTAAAAATAATAGATTAAAATTTCTTAACGATTTAAGAATCATACAAATAACACTTTGATTAAATTTAATTTTTTGTATCGATAATTGTGAACCTCTCTGGCATGGAGAACTATTTTGAACATGAGGTGTTACGTGGATATGTTGCTTATTACAAGTACTGCTAATATAAAAACTTGAGAAAGAGATAACGGGTTATATGGTGGTTTATCCCCGCTGGCGCGGGGAACTCGCCTGACATTGCAGACGTTACAAATTGAGAGGCGGTTTATCCCCGCTGGCGCGGGGAACTCTAATCACGTTTTAGCGCGCCCTCGTCCGGTTTCGGTTTATCCCCGCTGGCGCGGGGAACTCTCGGCAGTGAACGCCGGGGCAGTAACCGGCGGCGGTTTATCCCCGCTGGCGCGGGGAACTCACCGAGGATTTCAGTAACGCCACCGCTGGCGTCGGTTTATCCCCGCTGGCGCGGGGAACTCTAGGACTCGTTGCGCCAGCGTTTGTATTCGCCCGGTTTATCCCCGCTGGCGCGGGGAACTCGCCCGCCGCCGCTGTCGTTCGGTAGTGTCCGGCGGTTTATCCCCGCTGGCGCGGGGAACTCATAATGCTCATGAGCAGGCATAGGATTGACGACGGTTTATCCCCGCTGGCGCGGGGAACTCTTGAACGTTATAACTCCCCTACGATGTTGTCCCGGTTTATCCCCGCTGGCGCGGGGAACTCGCGCAGCGAGCAAAATCTACTGGCCGGGCTAACGGTTTATCCCCGCTGGCGCGGGGAACTCGGGCGGACTACGCGGGAGATAAACCAGTTTTGCGGTTTATCCCCGCTGGCGCGGGGAACTCTGTAAACATAACCTATTATTAATTAATGATTTTTTAAGCCAGTCACAATCTACCAACTTTATAGTATCACACAAACAACACATCCATTATGTTAAAGAGCACTTAATCCATTGATTAAAAAGGTAAATATTTAAAATAACTCTATACAAACTAAAATCTACCAAACTTTACCGCAATAATTTTCACTCCAGCGAAAAATTAATGCCACAGAATTTGTAGAGAATGCTAATGATTAGCCCTGGATGGGTAAAATGGAGGAGTTTTCAGAGGCGACAAACAATATAAATGAGTAGAAGTCTTTACAGGTTCCACCCATTTATAACGCTTATAAATGTTTAATCAGGCAATATTTAGATATTTATGTGTTTGCATCGACAAACGCCAATTACGCGCAATGCAGGTTTCAATGCACAAACGTGTGGCATCATCCTTTTGGCTAATCGGCTGCAGTGCAATGACTCGCGGTTTATCATCGGTCAGCGTTGCCAGTAGTTCATCCAGTGCTTCAATATCACGTACGCGCCCCACTGGATGCTTGATTTCGTTGGCTCGCTCCAGTGCCTGTGACAACACTTCATAGCCGCCGCGCATGTTCAGCTTTGCGGTAACCCAGGTATTCGGTGTGCAGCGTACTTCATGAGTTCCACTGGTTTCGATCTGGCAGCTAAACCGTTCTTTTCGAGCAGGTCAGTCAGTGGCAGCAAATCATGAATGCAAGGCTCACCACCCGTAATCACCCAACATGCCGCGCGGTATATCCCTGCCGACCAATGACAGCCAGCAAATCTTCACTGCTCGCCGCCCCACTTATCTCTTTGGTCTTCGCCAGAATGCTGAAAGAGACTTCCCGATCCTCGCTTTTCCCGTGTGTTTGGTGTCGCACCGGCACAGCCAACCGGGCATCCTGTAAACGAATAAAATGGCGGGGACGCCGGTAAAGTAACCCTCACCTTGCAGGGTCTGGAACATCTCGTTAATCGGGTACTGCATAGCATTCTCTGTGAAGTGGATAATTGTTAATTATTGCAGATCCTGCCGCAACAATCATGTCTTATTAACATTCTGTTACATGCAGATTTAAAGAAAAATGCGAAACATATCGTTAATAATTAAAGGGAGTAACGTATTATGTCAGAAGAAAATAAAGAAAATGGATTTAATCATGTCAAAACATTCACCAAAATTATATTTATTTTTTCTGTATTAGTTTTTAATGATAACGAATCTAAAATTACCGATGCCGCCGTCAATTTATTTATCCAGATTTAATGAGAAATTTATAATGCGCTATTTCATACTAATGTTCACTTTCGTATGTTCCTTTGTTGCAGCCCAACCAACTATTGTCCCACAATTACAGCAACAAGTTACGGATCTTACGAGTAGCTTAAACTCACAAGAAAAGAAAGAACTGACGCACAAGTTAGAATCTATTTTCAATAATACCCAAGTGCAAATTGCTGTATTAATTGTTCCCACAACCAAAGACGAGACAATTGAACAATATGCTACAAGAGTTTTTGACAATTGGCGTTTAGGAGATGCCAAACGTAATGATGGGATACTGATCATTGTTGCCTGGTCAGATCGTACTGTCCGCATCCAGGTAGGTTATGGGCTGGAAGAAAAGGTAACCGATGCTCTGGCTAGAGATATCATCCGTAGCAACATTATACCCGCATTTAAACAACAAAAATTTGCTCAGGGATTAGAGCTAGCTATAAACGCTTTGAATAACCAACTCACTTCACAACACCAATATCCGACTAATCCTTCAGAAAGTGAATCAGCGTCTTCCAGTGATCATTATTACTTTGCTATTTTTTGGGTATTTGCAGTGATGTTCTTCCCTTTCTGGTTTTTTCATCAAGGCAGTAATTTTTGTCGCGCATGTAAAAGTGGAGTCTATATTTCAGCAATCTATCTTTTAGATTTATTCCTGTTCTCCGATAAAATTTTTTCCATTGCTGTATTTTCCTTCTTTTTTACTTTCACCATATTTATGGTCTTTACCTGTTTATGTGTACTTCAGAAAAGAGCATCAGGTAAAAGTTATCATTCAGACAACAGCGGTTCCGGTGGAGGCTCAAGTGGCGGCGGATTTAGCGGCGGTGGCGGTTCTTCTGGAGGTGGCGGCGCATCCGGCCGCTGGTAACTCAACCATAAAAAATGCCAGCCCGGAGGCTGGCATTTTTAAATCAGATAAAGTCAGTCTTATGCCTGGCCTTTGATCTCTTTACGACCGTTGTACGGTGCTTTTTCGCCCAGAGCTTCTTCGATACGAATCAGCTGGTTGTATTTAGCAACACGGTCAGAACGGCTCATAGAACCAGTTTTGATCTGGCCTGCAGCAGTACCAACAGCCAGGTCAGCGATGGTAGCGTCTTCAGTTTCGCCAGAACGGTGAGAGATAACTGCAGTGTAGCCAGCATCTTTCGCCATCTTGATTGCAGCCAGAGTTTCGGTCAGAGAACCGATCTGGTTGAATTTGATCAGGATGGAGTTAGCGATACCTTTTTCGATACCTTCTTTCAGGATCTTGGTGTTGGTTACGAACAGGTCGTCACCAACCAGCTGGATTTTGTCGCCCAGAACTTTGGTCTGGTATGCGAAACCGTCCCAGTCAGATTCGTCCAGACCGTCTTCGATAGAAACGATCGGGTACTGTTTGGTCAGTTCTTCCAGGAAGTGAGTGAATTCTTCAGAGGTGAACGCTTTGTTGCCTTCGCCAGCCAGAACGTATTTACCGTCTTTGTAGAATTCAGAAGCTGCGCAGTCCATCGCCAGAGTGATGTCTTTGCCCAGTTCATAACCAGCAGCTTTAACAGCTTCAGCGATAACAGCCAGAGCTTCAGCGTTGGAACCCAGGTTCGGCGCATAGCCACCTTCGTCACCAACAGCAGTGTTCATGCCTTTCGCTTTCAGAACTTTTGCCAGGTGATGGAAAACTTCAGAACCCATGCGGATGGCTTCTTTCACAGTTTTCGCGCCAACCGGCTGAATCATGAATTCCTGGATATCAACGTTGTTGTCAGCGTGCTCACCACCGTTGATGATGTTCATCATCGGAACCGGCATAGAGTATTTGCCCGGAGTACCGTTCAGTTCAGCGATGTGCTCGTACAGCGGCATACCTTTAGCAGCTGCAGCAGCTTTGGCGTTAGCCAGAGATACAGCCAGGATTGCGTTCGCGCCGAATTTGGATTTGTTTTCGGTGCCGTCCAGGTCGATCATGATCTTGTCAATGCCAGCCTGATCTTTAGCATCTTTGCCAATCAGCGCCTGAGCGATCGGGCCGTTTACCGCAGCAACAGCTTTGGTTACGCCTTTACCCAGGAAACGGGATTTGTCGCCATCGCGCAGTTCCAGAGCTTCACGGGAACCAGTAGAAGCACCTGACGGAGCAGCTGCCATACCGACGAAACCACCCTCCAGATGTACTTCGGCTTCAACAGTCGGGTTACCACGGGAGTCGATGATTTCACGACCGATGATTTTTACGATTTTGGACATTAGGTTTTCCTCAAGTCACTAGTTAAACTGAAACTCCAGACAAACAACGCGTACCCAGGGTACGCGTTGCCGTTCTAACTTTTTTACTTACTTCGCCTGACGTTTCTGGAACTCGCTGGCGGCTTTCACAAAGCCTGCAAACAGCGGGTGACCATCACGTGGAAAGTAAACTCCGGATGGAACTGGCAAGCCACGAACCACGGGTGATTCGGAACTTCGATGATCCGACCAACTGATCATCCCCGGAACGGCCCGCAACGCGCAGACCTGCATCTTCAATCTGTTTCAACAGCATGTTGTTGACTTCGTAACGGTGACGATGACGCTCAACAATTGTCGGCGCATTGTACAGCTGGCGAACCAGGCTATCGTCAACCAACTGGCACTGCTGTGCGCCGAGACGCATGGTACCGCCGAGATCGCTCTTCTCGCTACGAACTTCAACGTTGCCGTTTTCATCGCGCCACTCGGTAATCAGCGCCACAACCGGGTACTTACAGTCTGGCACAAATTCCGTAGAGTTGGCGTTCTCCATGTTGGCAACATGGCGAGCGTAATCAATTAACGCCACCTGCATACCCAGGCAAATGCCCAGATAAGGAATATTGTTCTCACGCGCAAAACGCGCGGTCGTAATCATGCCTTCTACGCCACGATAGCCGAAACCGCCAGGTACGAGGATTGCGTCCAGACCTTTAAGGATTTCAACGCCGCGCGTTTCAACATCTTGTGAATCGATCAGTTTGATGTTGACGCTGACACGATTCTTCAGCCCACCGTGTTTCAGTGCTTCGATCACTGATTTATAAGCATCCGGCAGTTCAATGTACTTGCCGACCATACCGATGGTGACTTCACTTACCGGGTTCGCTTCTTCGAAGATAACCTGTTCCCATTCGGACAGATTCGCTTCCGGGCAGTTTAAGCTGAATCGTTTACAAATATAATCGTCCAGCCCCTGAGATTTCAACAGGCCCGGAATTTTATAGATGGAATCGACGTCTTTCAGAGAAATAACCGCTTTTTCCGGAACATTACAGAACAATGCAATCTTCGCACGTTCGTTCGCCGGAACAGCGCGATCTGAACGACAAATCAGGATGTCAGGCTGGATACCGATGGAGAGCAGCTCTTTTACAGAGTGCTGAGTCGGTTTGGTTTTGACTTCACCAGACGCTGCCATGTACGGCACCAGCGTCAGGTGCATAAACAGAGTGTGCTCACGGCCAATTTCAACAGCCATCTGGCGAATCGCTTCGAGGAACGGCAAGGATTCGATATCACCTACTGTACCGCCGATTTCTACCAGTACTACGTCATGACCTTCGCCACCTTCCAGCACGCGCTCTTTGATTGCGTTAGTGATGTGCGGAATAACCTGCACGGTTGCGCCGAGGTAGTCACCGCGGCGTTCTTTACGCAGAACGTCAGAGTAGATACGACCCGTGGTGAAGTTGTTGCGGCGGCTCATTTTGGTACAGAATGAAACGCTCGTAGCCCAGGTCCAGGTCGGTTTCAGCGCCGTCTTCAGTAACGAACACTTCCCCGTGTTGGATTGGGCTCATAGTACCGGATCGACGTTGATGTACGGATCCAGTTTCATGATGGTCACATTGAGGCCACGGGCTTCAAGAATGGCTGCGAGGGAGGCTGCGGCAATGCCTTTACCAGAGAGGATACGACCCCGCCGGTCACAAAAATATAGTTCGTTGTCATGCGCTGAACCTGAGAAGTTAGGTTGAAAAGACGATGGAATAACCAGGACGGGAAAGCAGTATACCCGAACATGACCTGTGCCACAAACTTTCATTATCCCTCCTCTTCGCCAGCGCACTATTGAAATCAGGGAGAAAATAGCCCTTTGGGGTAAATGTTTTGACGCAAATCAAGCGCTTGTCATTTAAAAAATGACACAAATGGCGCTTGACCGCGTAATTCCCTTAGAGATCAATTTCCTGCCGTTTTACCTGTTGCCAGACTTCTTCCATTGTTTCGAGGTCAACACCTGTCATTTCCAGTCCACGCGCGGCAACAATACGCTCCACTTCGCGAAAACGACGCTCAAATTTTTCGTTCGCTTTTTGCAATGCGATTTCCGCTTTTGTCCCTAAATGACGAGCCAGATTGACCGTGGCAAACAGCAGGTCCCCCATTTCCTCCTCCAGTTTAGCCTGGTCGACAACAGCCTGCCGCGCTTCGTACATCACCTCGTCGATCTCTTCGTAGACTTTATCGACTACCGGACCAAGCGTCGTCCAATCGAAGCCAACGTTGGCGCAACGTTTCTGGATTTTTTGCGCACGCATTAAAGCCGGTAAACTACGAGGAATATCGTCCAGCGCCGAATGCTGCGCTTTCTGCGCGCGCTCTTCGGTTTTGATTTGCTCCCAACGGGCAAGCACTTCACTACTGTTTTCGGCAGAACTATCAGCAAAAACATGCGGATGGCGACGCTCTAATTTATCGCTAATAGCAGCGCAAATATCATTAAAGTCAAAGCGCCCTTCTTCCTGAGCCATTTGCGCGTAAAACACCACCTGGAATAGCAGATCGCCCAGTTCACCGCGAAGATCGTCAAAATCTTCACGGGCGATGGCGTCCAGCACTTCGTAGGTTTCTTCAAGGGTGTAAGGCGCAATGGTGGCAAATGTCTGCTCTTTATCCCACGGGCAGCCGTTTTCCGGATCGCGCAGGCGCTGCATAATAGTGAGCAAACGGTCGATTTGATTCATTGAATTGTCCTGAAAATTGCGGGTCTGTCAGGTGGAAACCTGTGACCAGAATAGAAGTGAGTTAGTAACACTACCCAATCAGTACGTTAATTTTGGCTTTAATGAGTTGTAATTCCTCTGGGGCAACTGTTCCTTTCTTCGTTGCTCCTCTTGCCCGCCAGGCGATACTTTTTACCTGATCAGCTAACGCTACGCCATCACGTTCCTGACCGGATAAAACAACTTCGAACGGATATCCTTTTGATTGCGTTGTATAAGGAACACACAGACACATACCTGTTTTGTTGTTGTACATGAAAGGACTCAGGACAACAGCTGGACGATGTCCAGCTTGCTCGCTACCTTTTGTCGGGTCAAAATCAACCCAAATCAGATCGCCCATATCGGGTACGTATCGGCTTACCATTACCAGACTTCCTTATCTTTCGGCTCTCCCCAGTCGATATTCTCGTGGAGGTTTTCCGGCGTGATGTCGTTGACCAGTTCAGCAAGCGTAAATACGGGCTCTTTACGCACTGGCTCAATAATTAATTTGCCATCCACCAGGTCAATCTTCACTTCATCATCAATATTCAGATTGAGCGCCTGCATTAACGTAGCCGGGATCCGCACCGCCGGTGAATTTCCCCAACGCTTTACGCTACTGTGGATCATAACCCTTTCCTCAAACCGCTATCATATGTAGATACAGTATATATCAATCTACATTGTAGATACGAGCAAATTTCGGCCTAACTCCGTGCAACCTGACGCGCGTCGATAACATCCGGCACTGGTTGAGTTTACCCAGCACGCGCCCCAGCACTTGCAGGTTGTAAATCTCAATGGTCATGCTCGATGGTCGCCAGTTGCTGTTTGCGTGTCTACGGCTGGCAACGCCAAGCACGTTCCACCTTCGTTGGCGAGAAATGGTCGATATCACGTAACAACCCACTACGATCATTAGCCACCACGCGGACCACCAGCGAATATCCGGCGGAGTAGCCTCACCCCATACAGCGCGTCAACAATGCGTTTGGCGCATGGGAGCGCAGTTCCGCCAGTTGTCTCAGGCAATCGGCGCGGTGTACTGGAAATACCGCGCCCCGTAATGAAGCCGACAATCTCATCTCCAGAATCGGTGGCAGCAGCGCGCGATGTGGTGCATCAGGTTGCCAACACCTTCGACCACCACGCGACCGTTATCTCTTTACTCGCGGTTTTGCGGCGTGTAGCTTTTTTGCTGAAGTTGCTTCAGCGCGGCGGCGTCCTGCTCTTCGGCACTCGGCTTATTAAATTGCGATTGCAGGAAGTTCACCATCTGATTGAGACGGATATCCCCGCCACCAATCGCCGCCAGCAACTCATCGACATCATTAAAGTTGTAACGCGGCAGCAGATGTTTTTCTGCTTCTTTCAGGCTGATCCCCAGATGTTCCAGCTCGTCGTCAAGGATTTGCCGCCCAGCCAGAATGTTTTTGTCACGGTCCTGTTTACGGAACCAGGCGTGAATTTTCGAACGCCCACGGCTGGTTGTGACGTAACCGAGGTTTGGGTTTAACCAGTCACGGCTGGGGTTCGGCTGTTTCTGGGTGATAATTTCAATCTGGTCGCCCATCTGCAGCTGGTAGGTGAACGGCACAATGCGCCCGCCAATTTTTGCCCCGATGCAGCGGTGTCCGACATCACTGTGGATGTGGTAAGCGAAGTCCAGCGGCGTTGATCCCGCAGGCAAATCAACGACATCACCTTTCGGCGTAAAGACATACACCCGGTCGTCAAAGACCGCTGCGTACTTCGTCGAGCATTTCGCCGGAATCAGCGCCATCTCTTCCTGCCACGCAATCAGTTTACGCAGCCAGGCAATCCGGTCTTCATGTCCCGAACGTGCCGCCAGCTGCCGCGCCTCTTTATATTTCCAGTGCGCAGCAACACCCAACTCTGCATCTTCATGCATCTGTTTGGTGGATTTGATCTCAACGGTTTTGCCACCGCCCCAGAACCACGGTATGAATAGACTGATAACCGTTTGGTTTCGGGTTAGCGACATAATCGTCAAACTCATCCGGCAGGTGGCGATAGTGAGTGTGCACTATCCCCAGTGCGGCATAACAATCCTGTAAACGCTCGGCGACAATACGTACCGCACGCACATCAAACAGCTCATCGAAGGCGAGGTTCTTTTTCTGCATTTTGCGCCAGATACTGTAGATGTGTTTCGGACGACCATACACTTCAGCTTTAACGCCTTCAGCTTTCATCTCAGCGCGCAGATGGCCGACAAACTCTTCGATATAGTGTTCGCGGTCGAGACGGCGTTCATGCAGCAGTTTTGCGATGCGTTTGTATTCGGTCGGGTGGAGATAACGGAAGCAGTAATCTTCCAGCTCCCATTTCAGTTGCCCAATCCCAAGACGGTTCGCCAACGGCGCGTAGATATTGGTGCACTCTTTTGCCGCCAGTACGCGTTCATCTTCCGGCGCATCTTTTACTTCGCGCAGATGAGCAATACGCTCCGCCAGTTTGATGACCACGCAGCGAAAATCATCGACCATCGCCAATAACATCCGGCGAACGTTATCGACCTGTTCGGAGGAAACAGAATCAGTGTGCGTCGCTTTCAGCTGGCGGATCGCCGCCATATCACGCACGCCGTGAATAAGGTTAACGACCGACTTACCGACGCTCTCACGCAGCACATCTTCGCTGACTACGTTGGCATCAGCCAGAGGGAACAGCAGCGCCGCCCGCAGCGTGTCAATGTCCATACTTAATGTCGAGAGGATCTCCACCATCTCAACACCACGCCACAATAACAGACTGGCATCCGGATGCCCCTGCGTCTGTTGCAGACAATACGCCCAGGTTTCGGCTAAGCACTCACACGACTTCTGGCTGGTAATACCCAGACTTGCGATCCATTTTTCCGGATCAAATTCACCAGCCTTATTGATATGTGCACTTCTTACCGCAACCATTGTCCTCTCCTTTAGGGACCAGACCTGCCGAAATCGGCAAATCGTAACTATTTAACGCGCGAGAAAAGTACCATCGATTCCAGATGTCCCGTGTGTGGGAACATATCCAGCATCGCCAGTCGCGCAATGGTATATCCTGCTTTTAATAACGCTTCGCTATCCCGAGCCAGCGTTGCAGGGTTACAGGATACATAAACTATACGAATAGGTTCCAGTTTTATAATTTGCTGCATAACACCTGCGGCACCTGCTCGCGCCGGGTCCAGCAACACTTTATCGAAGCCGTTTTTCGCCCACGGCTGCTTTGTGACATCTTCTTCAAGATTTTCGTGATAAAACGTCACATTCTGTAAACCATTAAGACGCGCATTCTGCTGGCCTTTTTCCACCAGCGCCGGAACACCTTCTACACCGACCACACTGGCTGCTTGTTTCGCCAATGGCAGTGTAAAGTTGCCCATACCGCAGAACAGATCCAGTACGCGATCTTCAGGTTGCACATCCAGCCATTCCAACGCACGCGCTACCATTTTTTGGTTCACACCCGCATTGACCTGAATAAAATCGCGCGGGCTAAAAGTTAAGCGCAACCCGTTTGAGTCATACCAGGGCATCTCACCAGAGACGGTTTCGAGTATCTCACTATCGGGGGCGAGATACAGATCCAGGCCTTCAGAATGCGAAAAGCGTTCCAGTTTTTCGCGATCTGCCGAACTTAGCGGTGCGGTATGGCGCAAAATCATCAGCGTGCCGCTGGTTGCCTGTACCAGTTCAACATGACCAAGATGGCGCATAACTTGTAAGCTGCCCAGGCATGCCCTGACTTTGGGCAGCAATGCTTCAAGTTGGGGCACTAAAATGGGGCATTGTTTAACGTCGACAATGTCACTGGAGCCCGCTTTGCGAAACCCCATCTGAAGTTGCTGTGTTTTCGGTAAGTAGTTCAAACTTAAACGCGCGCGACGGCGATAGCCCCAGGGAACATCGGCGATCACTTCAGAGACTTCGTGTTTCATTAATCGGGCGAGTGCCGCACTTTTGCTTCGCTGCTGTAAATCCACGCTGGCGTGTTGTTGCTGACAGCCGCCGCATACGCCAAAATGAGGACAGCGTGGCGTTTCGCGTTCCGGGCTATCGCTTAACCGGCGCACGACTTTAGCGCGGGCGTACTGTTTTTTATCTTCAGTAACAGTAACTTCCGCGTTTTCCTGTGGCAGTAATCCAGGAATAAATAACGCTTTGCCGTTATGTCGCGCCACGCCCTGACCAAAAGAGTCGAGGTCGTTGACTGAAACGGTTATGATCTGACGCGTCGTCGTGCGTCGTTTTGCAGAGTAGAATTGCGCCATTGGCGAGACTTTCTCAATTTAACAGTGTGACCTTAATTGTCCCATAACGGAACTCCATGACCAACTACAGCCTGCGCGCACGCATGATGATTCTGATCCTGGCACCGACCGTCCTTATTGGTTTATTGCTGAGTATCTTTTTCGTCGTGCATCGCTATAACGACTTGCAGCGTCAACTGGAAGATGCCGGTGCCAGCATTATTGAGCCGCTTGCAGTTTCTACTGAATATGGCATGAGCCTGCAAAATCGCGAATCTATCGGTCAGTTAATAAGCGTACTGCATCGTCGCCATTCCGATATTGTTCGCGCGATTTCGGTTTATGATGAAAATAACCGACTCTTTGTCACCTCCAATTTTCATCTTGATCCCTCATCAATGCAGCTCGGCAGCAACGTGCCGTTTCCTCGCCAGCTCACTGTCACTCGTGACGGCGATATTATGATCCTCCGCACGCCGATTATTTCTGAGAGTTACTCCCCCGACGAATCGCCCAGTAGCGATGCCAAAAATAGTCAAAATATGTTGGGATATATTGCGCTTGAGCTGGATCTTAAATCGGTTCGCTTGCAGCAATATAAAGAGATCTTTATTTCCAGCGTGATGATGCTGTTTTGTATCGGTATTGCGCTTATTTTTGGCTGGCGCTTAATGCGCGATGTAACCGGTCCGATTCGCAACATGGTGAATACCGTCGACCGCATCCGTCGCGGGCAACTCGACAGCCGGGTGGAAGGATTTATGCTCGGCGAGCTGGATATGCTGAAAAACGGTATCAACTCGATGGCAATGTCGCTGGCTGCTTATCACGAAGAGATGCAGCACAATATCGACCAGGCGACGTCCGATCTGCGTGAAACGCTGGAGCAGATGGAAATTCAGAACGTTGAGTTAGATCTGGCGAAAAAGCGCGCCCAGGAAGCGGCGCGTATTAAATCCGAGTTTCTGGCAAATATGTCACACGAGCTGCGTACACCACTGAATGGTGTTATTGGCTTTACCCGCCTGACGCTGAAAACAGAATTAACACCAACGCAGCGCGATCACCTGAATACGATTGAACGTTCGGCAAATAATTTGCTGGCAATTATTAATGATGTTCTCGACTTCTCGAAACTGGAAGCAGGTAAGCTGATTCTGGAAAGTATTCCATTCCCACTACGCAGCACGCTGGATGAAGTCGTTACTCTGCTGGCACATTCTTCTCACGATAAAGGGTTGGAACTGACGCTCAATATTAAAAGCGACGTGCCTGATAACGTGATCGGCGACCCACTGCGATTACAGCAAATCATCACTAACCTGGTGGGGAATGCAATTAAATTCACCGAGAATGGCAACATTGATATTCTTAGGTAGAAAAACGTGCGCTGAGTAATACCAAAGTGCAGGATTGAAGTGCAGATTCGGGATACCGGCATTGAGTATTCCTGAACGCGATCAATCGCGCTTAAGGCTTCCGACAGGCTGATGCCAGTATTTCCCGCCGTCATGGTGGCACCGGTCTGGGGCTGGTGATTACACAAAACTGGTTAATGGAAATGGGCGGCGATATTTCGTTCCAGCCAGCCGAATCGCGGTTCAACTTTCCTGGTTCCACGCATTAATCTCGATCTGAACCCGAACATTATTATCGAAGGGCCATCCCCCAGTGCCTCGCCGGTAAGCGCGGCCTATGTCGAACCAAACTCCGCAGCAGCGCAATGCACGCTGGATATTTTAAGTGAAACGCCGCTGGAAGTGGTTTATAGCCCAACGTTCTCCGCGCTGCCTCCCGCGCATTACGACATGATGTTGTTAGGCATCGCGGTGACGCTTCCGAGCCGTAACAATGCAACATGAGTCGATTAGCGAAAGCGGTATCGATGACCGATTTCCTGATGCTGGCACTTCCTTGCCATGCACAGAGTCAATGCAGAAAACTCAAGCAAGATGGTATCGGCGCGTGTCTGCTGAAATTCCATTAACACCTACGCGCTGTTGCCTGCCCTGACGGATTTTGTCATCACAAACAAAACACGCTTTTGCCTGTAACCGATGAAAGAGCAAGCTGGAATGACAGTCATGGCAGTTGATGACAACCCGCTAACCTGAAACTTATCGGCGCATTGCTGGAGATATGTGCAACATGTGGAACTTTGCGATAGCGGGCATCAGGCGGTTGAACGGGCGAAACAGATGCCGTTCGATTTGATCTTAATGGATATTCAAATGCCTGACATGGATGGCATTCGGGCCTGCGAGCTCATCCTGACCCCCCATCAGCAACAAACGCCGGTTATCGCGGTAACGGCGCATTGCAATGGCCGGGCAAAGAGAAGCTGCTTGGCGCAGGGATGAGCGATTATCTGGCGAAACCGATTGAAGAGCGATTGCATAATTTGTTGTTGCGCTACAAGCGGCAGCGGTATTTCCTCTCGCGTCGTGACGCGAAGTCAACAGAAATTGTAGGTGAACCCGAATGCGACCCTCGACTGGCAACTGGCACTACGCCAGGCAGCAGGAAAAACCGATTTAGCGCGCGCGATATGCTGCAAATGTTACTCGATTTTGCACTGAAGTTCCGCAACAAAGTTGAGGAACAGCTGGTTGGAGAAAACCCGGAAGGGTTGATTTGATTCATAAACTGCATGGCAGTTGCGGCTATAGCGGTGTGCCGCGTATGAAGAAATCTCTGCTGATCGAACAACAGCTACGTAGCGGTACTAAAGAAGAAGATTTGGAGCCGGAGCTGCTGCTGGAACTGTTGGACGAGATGGATAATGTAGCGCGCGAAGCCAGCAAAATTCTCGGGTAACGGACGTCTTGTCGAGTAGCAATCGGCTTTTTATGACGCTGGTTTCAGATTGGTGACAAAGTGCCTGTGTTTATGCCGGATGCGGCGTTAACGCCTATCCGGCCTACAAAAAATTAAATTCAATGAATTAAAAATGATGTAGACCTGATACACTAGCACAACAGGCTATTTTGCGTTTAGCATCAGTCTCAAGCCGGCTCAGATAGAGCCGGTTTTGGTTTTCTGTCTTAACGCACCATGCACGGGCGCTTGTTATCGAACGTCCAGCCAGGAATCAGTGCATTCCATCGCATCGTCACGCGCGCCAAGCCCGTGTTTCTGAATACAGCTCATGGGCTTTCATCACTGATCCATATCGATTTCTACCAGCCCCGGTTTTCTGGCACCTGTACCAGCCCGCCTTTGATCTCAAACGGTTCTTTGGTCAGGCGCTGATTACCTTCCTGCCAGATCAGTGCGTATCAATAGCAGTAATTTTACCCGGTGCAGCGGCGGCAACATGGTAAACATCGCCAGATATCAAGTGGTTGTTTGAGTGTGAACCAGGTCAGGCCAAATTCATGGCACATTTGCGCCACACGTACCGAACCTCATCGTCCAGAATGCGGATCCGCCAGCGGGATATCAACGGATTGCACAGGAGCGTACCTTATCTGCCGCCAGTCGGTGGCGATCATATTGGTTGCGGTCGGCAGGCCAGTTGCGCGACGGAACTCTGCCATCACTTCACGCCCGGAGAAACCTTGCTCCGCACCACGGATCTTCTGCATAAGCCAGCGACCCTTTCCAGGTATTTACCAATTTTAATCGCTTCGTTCAGCGACCAGGCACCGTTAGGATCGAGCGTAATACGCGCCTGCGGAAGCGTTGCGCCAGTGCCACAATAGACTCGGCCTCTTCTTCCCCGGCCAGTACACCGCCTTTCAGTTTGAAATCGTTGAAGCCATATTTTCATACGCCGCTTCCGCCGGCGCGCCTACCGCATCCGGCGTCATCGCTTCTTCATGACGCAGGCGATACCAGTCGCATGAGTCATCCGGCTGGCTTTGATACGGCAGCGGTGTGGGCTGCGATCACCGACGAAGAACAGATAACCGAGCATTTCGACTTCGCTACGCTGCTGACCATCGCCCAGCAGGGATGCCACGTTTAGATGCTGCCCCAGCAGATCCAGCATTCCGCTTCTATCCCGGTAACTACATGAATAGTGGTACGCAAATCAAATGTCTGCAAACCCGCGCCCACCAGCATCACGATCGGCAAAGTATTACGCACCAGCGTCAGAACGTTTTGTATTCACAGCGTTTTACCTACCACCAGCGGAATCGCATCTTCCAGCGTTTTACGGATTTTCTCGCCGCCGGAATTTCCCCTACGCCAGTGTGACCAAATTATCTTTGATAATCACAATATTACGCGTAAAGAACGGTGCGTACCACTCAGATTCATCAGCATACTGTCATGACCCGCCACCGGGATGACCTGCATTTCAGTAACAACAGGCGTCGTAAATTGAGAACTCATATTTATGTCCTTTTTCAGAATCAATGACGGCCGAAAACGGGACGTTTACGGTCAAAGGTCCAGCCGGGGATCAGGTACTGCATCGGACCTGCGTCGTTACGCGCACCGACAGGCAGACGTTTATAGGCCTCATGTGCCTTTTGTACCTGTTCCCAGTCCAGTTCCACGCCCAGACCGGGCGCATCAGGAACGGCAATTTTTCCGTTTTTAATCTCCAGCGGATTTTTGGTCAGGCGACAATCGCCCTCCTGCCAAATCCAGTGGGTATCGATAGCGGTAGGATTACCCGGTGCCGCCGCGCCCACATGGGTAAACATCGCCAGAGAGATATCGAAATGGTTATTAGAATGGCAGCCCCAGGTCAGCCCCCAGTCGTCGCAAAGCTGCGCCACACGGACTGCACCGGAAAGCGTCCAGAAGTGCGGATCGGCAAGTGGAATATCTACCGCATTGAGCATCACCGC
>SCPN01000072.1_pt1 | contig 144989 bp, 127 predicted proteins | sample 6106831 | NCBI WGS metagenome assembly SCPN01 (sample SAMN10720447, study PRJNA508395) | human gut metagenome | isolation source: Participant 1, 0 month | reverse complement strand
ACTTCCCTTTACAGAATGTGAAACTATTGGATAGTCCGTTTCTGCAAGCTCAACAGACTGATTTACATTACATACTTGCATTAGACCCCGACCGTCTGCTCGCTCCTTTTCTCCGCGAAGCAGGGTTGCACAAAGCCCCAGCTACACCAATTGGGAAAATACCGGATTGGACGGACATATCGGCGGACATTATTTATCCGCACTTTCCATGATGTATGCCGCCACCGGAGATACCGCAGTCTATAATCGCCTCAACTACATGCTGAATGAGTTGAACCGGGCACAACAAACTGTCGGCACAGGATTCATCGGAGGAACTCCGGGAAGCCTTCAACTTTGGAAAGATATAAAAGCAGGAAAGATCCGTGCCGGAGGTTTCGACCTTAACGGCAAATGGGTACCTCTATACAATATACATAAGACTTACGCCGGATTGCGGGATGCATATATCTATGCAGGAAGCGACCTTGACGCCAAATGCTTATCGCTTTTACAGACTGGATGATTGATATCACTTCCGGCTTGAGTGACGAACAAATGCAGGATATGCTTCGTAGCGAACATGGCGGATTAAACGAAACGTTCGCTGACGTAGCCGAAATCACAGGCGACAAGAAGTATCTGGAACTGGCACGCCGTTTCTCTCACAAGCTTATCTTAGACCCGCTTATCAAAGAGGAAGACAAATTGACGGGAATGCACGCCAACACACAGATTCCGAAAGTGATCGGCTACAAGCGAATAGCCGAAGTGTCACAAGACGACAAGACTTGGAATCATGCTGCAGAATGGGATCATGCCGCCCGTTTTTTCTGGAACACGGTAGTCAATCACCGTTCTGTCTGCATCGGAGGAAATAGCGTCCGCGAACATTTCCATCCGTCGGATAACTTCACGTCCATGCTGAACGACGTTCAAGGACCGGAGACCTGCAATACTTACAACATGCTCCGTCTTACTAAAATGCTTTATCAAAATTCACACAATCCGAATCAAACAAACGAGCCTGATCCCAACTACGTAAACTATTACGAACGTGCGCTTTACAATCATATCCTAGCGTCACAAGAGCCGGATAAAGGTGGATTTGTCTACTTCACTCCTATGCGTCCGGGACACTATCGTGTGTACTCACAACCGGAAACATCCATGTGGTGTTGTGTAGGTTCAGGCTTGGAGAATCATACCAAATACGGCGAATTTATCTATGCGTATCGGAAAGATACGCTATATGTCAATCTCTTCATTCCTTCACAACTGACCTGGAAAGAGCAAGGCATTATTTTGACACAGGAAACCCGTTTCCCTGATGACGGCAAGGTAACTTTGCGAATAGATGAAGCGCCTAAGAAAAAACGTACTTTAATGATACGTATTCCGGAATGGGCGAACCAATCCAAAGGATATAGCGTCAACATCAATGGAAAAAGAAAAATATTCGTTATGGCAAAAGGTAACCAATATCTTCCTCTCTCCCGCAAATGGAAAAAAGGGGATGTCGTTACTTTCCACTTGCCTATGAAAGTCAGCGTGGAACAGATTCCCGACAAGAAAGATTATTATGCTTTCTTATATGGTCCAATCGTTCTTGCAGCTTCCACAGGCACTGAACATCTTGATGGTTTATATGCCGATGACAGCCGTGGCGGACATATCGCTCATGGTAAACAAATTCCTTTGCAAGAAGTCCCGATATTGATAGGAAATCCAGATTCAATCTGCAAGTCTCTTCAGAAAGAACAGAATAGCCGGATTACTTTCAGCTATAACGGAGAGGTTTATCCTGCACAAGGCAAAGCATTGGAACTCGTTCCGTTCTTCCGCCTGCATAATTCCCGTTATGCCGTTTATTTCCGGCAGGCAAGCGAAGAGCAGTTTAAAGCGATTCAGGAAGAGATGGCAACGGCTGAACGAAAGGCAACGGAATTAGCTAATCAAACCATTGACCTTATCTTCCCCGGTGAACAGCAACCGGAGTCTGACCATGGCATCCAGTATGAGCAGGCAGAAACAGGGACGAATAAAGACCGGCATTTCCGACGTGCCAAAGGTTGGTTCAGCTATCAGTTGAAAGTGAAAGAAGAAGCAAGCCGCCTCCTGATTACGGTACGGAAAGATGACCGCAATAAAGTGGCTATTCTTCTGAATAACGAAAAGTTGGCTGTTCATCCGACTATCAGTGAAGCGGATAAAGACGGTTTCATAACCCTTTCATACGTTCTGCCTCAAAAACTGAATACGGGTAGTTGTCCGATACGTTTTATCCCTGACAGGACGGAATGGACCTCTGCCGTTTATGAAGTTCGTTTACTAGAATAGAAGTCACCACAGATTACACGGATTAACACAGATTATTTATGGGTTATAACATGATAGCAGTCAGAATAAAATCAATTTGTGATAATCTGCGCAATCTGTGGTAAAAAATAATCATTAAACAAATACCATTTATGAAAGCAAAACTATTAGTCAGCACGGCTTTTCTGGCAGCATCCGTATCTCTTTCTGCACAAAAGAGTGCTACCATAACCGTACATGCCGATCAAGGCAAAGAAATCATACCGAAGGAAATTTACGGCCAGTTTGCCGAACACCTGGGTTCATGTATCTACGGTGGTCTTTGGGTAGGCGAAAACTCGGATATTCCTAATATCAAGGGATATCGCACAGACGTATTCAATGCACTGAAAGACTTGTCCGTTCCCGTTCTTCGCTGGCCGGGCGGATGCTTTGCCGATGAATACCACTGGATGGACGGCATTGGTCCGAAAGAGAACCGTCCGAAGATGGTGAACAACAACTGGGGCGGTACCATTGAAGACAACAGTTTCGGAACACACGAGTTTTTGAATCTTTGCGAAATGCTGGGTTGCGAACCATACGTGAGTGGAAATGTAGGTAGCGGCACAGTGGAAGAGCTTGCCAAATGGGTGGAATATATGACTTCTGACGGAGACTCGCCTATGGCCAACCTTCGCCGTAAGAATGGTCGCGACAAAGCATGGAAATTGAAATATCTCGGCGTAGGAAATGAAAGCTGGGGATGCGGTGGCAGTATGCGTCCGGAATATTACGCAGACTTATATCGTCGTTATTCTACTTATTGCCGTAATTATGACGGCAACCGTCTGTTCAAGATTGCCAGTGGCGCAAGTGACTATGATTACAAATGGACAGATGTATTGATGAATCGTGTAGGACACCGAATGGACGGTCTTTCTCTGCACTATTATACCGTAACCGGATGGAGTGGTAGCAAAGGATCAGCCACTCAATTCAACAAGGATGATTATTACTGGACGATGGGCAAATGTCTGGAAGTGGAAGATGTACTCAAGAAACATTGTACCATCATGGACAAATATGACAAGGACAAGAAAATCGCTCTCTTACTGGACGAATGGGGAACCTGGTGGGATGAGGAACCCGGAACCATCAAAGGACATCTGTATCAGCAAAACACGTTGCGTGATGCTTTCGTGGCTTCTTTAAGTCTTGATGTATTCCACAAATATACAGACCGCTTGAAGATGGCAAATATCGCACAGATTGTCAATGTACTTCAATCCATGATTCTGACGAAAGACAAAGAAATGGTGCTCACTCCTACTTATTATGTCTTCAAGATGTATAAAGTACATCAGGATGCCACTTATCTTCCCATCGACCTGACTTGCGAAAAGATAAGTGTACGTGATAACCGCACTGTACCGATGGTGAGCGCCACAGCTTCCAAAAATAAAGATGGGGTGATCCATATTTCTCTTTCCAATGTAGATGCTGATGAAGCGCAGGAAATCACCATCAATCTGGGTGATACGAAAGCCAAGAAAGCTATCGGAGAGATTCTGACCGCTTCCAAACTGACCGATTACAATTCTTTTGAAAAACCTAATATTGTAAAACCGGCACCTTTCAAAGAGGTAAAAATCAATAAAGGTACAATGAAGGTAAAACTTCCTGCTAAGTCCATTGTTACTTTAGAGTTACAGTAATTTTAGAGCAATTACTTATTGTATCACAAACAAGAAGACCGTAAAATTGTCGATAAAAAAGATAGCTCTTTTGGATTGTTAAATCCACATAAAGAGTTATCTTTGCGAACAATCTGACAGAAATCAATTAAATTTTAATGATATGAACGATAACAAACTTATGAATCGTGCAGCGGATAACATCCGTATTCTTGCTGCTTCAATGGTTGAGAAAGCCAATTCCGGTCACCCGGGTGGCGCCATGGGTGGTGCTGATTTTGTAAATGTACTCTTCTCTGAGTTTCTAGTATACGATCCTGAAAATCCCCGTTGGGAAGGACGTGACCGCTTCTTCCTCGACCCGGGCCACATGTCTCCGATGCTTTATTCTACGTTGGCATTGACAGGAAAATTCACGCTGGACGAGCTGAAAGAATTCCGTCAATGGGGAAGCCCTACTCCGGACATCCCTGAAGTGGACATCATGCGTGGCATCGAAAATACTTCCGGTCCGCTGGGACAGGGACACACTTTTGCAGTAGGTGCTGCTATCGCTGCCAAATTCTTGAAAGCCCGTTTCGACGAGGTGATGAATCAGACCATTTACGCTTACATCTCTGACGGTGGTATTCAGGAAGAAATCTCTCAAGGTTCCGGACGTATTGCCGGTGCACTGGGATTGGACAACCTGATTATGTTCTATGACTCCAACGATATTCAGCTTTCTACAGAAACGAAAGACGTAACCGTTGAAGACACTGCCATGAAATATGAAGCATGGGGATGGAACGTACTTAGTATCAACGGTAATGATCCTGACGAAATCCGTGCGGCAATCAAAGAAGCACAAGCTGAAAAAGAACGTCCGACACTGATTATCGGTAAAACCGTAATGGGTAAAGGTGCACGCAAGGCAGACGGCAGCAGCTATGAAGCTAACTGCGCTACACACGGTGCTCCTCTCGGTGGCGACGCTTATGTAAATACAATCAAGAATCTGGGTGGTGATCCTACTAACCCGTTTGTTATATTCCCGGAAGTAGCCGAACTGTATGCAAAACGTGCAGAAGAACTGAAGAAGATCGTTGCTGAAAAGTATGCAAAGAAAGCTGCATGGGCGAAAGCAAACCCGGAACTGGCTGCAAAACTGGAACTCTTCTTCTCGGGCAAAGCTCCGAAAGTGGACTGGGCTGCTATCGAACAGAAAGCAGGTAGCGCTACTCGTGCTGCATCTGCAACCGTATTGGGCGCACTTGCTACACAGGTAGAAAACATGATCGTTGCTTCGGCCGACCTTTCTAACTCTGACAAGACTGACGGTTTCCTGAAAAAGACTCATTCTTTCAAGAAAGGTGATTTCAGCGGAGCATTCTTCCAAGCAGGTGTATCTGAATTGTCAATGGCTTGTATCTGTATCGGTATGTCTCTCCACGGTGGTGTGATCGCTGCTTGCGGTACATTCTTCGTATTCTCCGATTACATGAAACCTGCCGTACGTATGGCTGCTTTGATGGAACAACCGGTGAAATTCATCTGGACACACGACGCATTCCGCGTAGGTGAAGACGGTCCTACTCACGAACCGGTAGAACAGGAAGCTCAAATCCGCCTGATGGAAAAACTGAAAAACCATAAGGGACACAACTCTATGTTGGTACTTCGTCCGGCTGATGCAGAAGAGACAACCATTGCTTGGAAACTTGCTATGGAAAATATGTCTACTCCGACAGGATTGATCTTCTCTCAGAAATATTGCCAACTTACCGGCAGGAACAGATTACGAACAAGCAGCTAAGGGTGCTTATATCGTAGCAGGTTCCGACGAAAATCCGGATGTTATCGGTAGCTTCAGGTTCTGAAGTGTCTACATTGGTAGCCGGCACAGAGTTGCTTCGCAAAGATGGCGTGAAGGTACGCATTGTATCTGCTCCGTCTGAAGGTCTGTTCCGCAACCAACCGAAAGAATATCAGGAAGCTATCCTTCCGGCAGATGCGAAGATTTTCGGTATGACTGCCGGCCTGCCTGTCACTCTTCAAGGTCTGGTAGGTTGCCACGGTAAAGTTTGGGGATTGGAATCTTTCGGTTTCTCTGCTCCTTATAAAGTATTGGATGAGAAACTTGGATTTACTGCCGAGAACGTATATAACCAAGTAAAAGCAATGCTCTAATGAAACAATCGGATTAGCATGCGACCATGCCGGTTTTGAACTGAAAGAATATGTTCGCGGCTGGCTGGAAGCAAAAGGCTGGGCTTACAAGGATTTCGGAACTAACTCTACCGCAAGCGTAGACTATCCGGATTATGCTCATCCGCTGGCTCTTGCAGTGGAATCGGGAGAATGTTATCCCGGTATCGCTATCTGCGGCAGTGGAAACGGAATCAATATGACGCTGAACAAGCACCAAGGGGTTCGTGCTGCTCTCTGCTGGAATGCAGAAATCGCACACCTAGCTCGTCAGCACAATGACGCTAATGTACTGGTTATGCCGGGACGCTTCATCAGCACTGAAGAAGCGGACATGATTTTGACAGAGTTCTTCTCTACCAAATTTGACGGTGGCCGTCATCAGAACCGTATTGATAAGATTCCGGTAAAATAAAGCTCGAAGATAAATCAAATAGGTGTAAAGCTGCCCTTCAGAAAGAAGAGCAGCTTTATTTTTATACCGGTATCAGATTTTATCATATACGAGATTACAAAAGAAGGGCAACTTCGTCTTTATTACAAGACGATATTAAAAACTGAAATTATGGGTAAACTGAATATGAAAGAATGGATCAGCCAAACGATCCAACGTAAGGAAACGATTGCAATTCCGATCATGACACATCCGGGTATCGAATTTATTGGGAAAACGGTGCATGATGCGGTAACAAACGGACAGGTTCATTATGAGGCTATCAAAGCTCTTTGTGACAAGTATCCGGCTGCGGCAGCAACCGTTATCATGGATCTGACGGTAGAAGCGGAAGCTTTCGGGGCAGAGATTATCTTTCCGGAAAATGAGGTGCCCAGTGTGTCCGGCCGTTTGCTGGCGGATGAAGCTGCTATTGAAAAGCTGGAAGTTCCGGCGTTGAATAAAGGAAGAATTCCGGAATATCTTAAAGCAAATATGCTGACAGCCAGAAATGTAACAGACCGTCCGGTTTTTGCCGGTTGCATCGGTCCTTATTCGCTGGCCGGACGTTTGTATGATATGTCGGAAATCATGATGCTGATTTATATTAATCCCGATGCAGCCAATACATTATTAAGAAAATGCAGTGACTTCATCACCCGCTATTGCATGGCATTGAAAGCAACCGGTGTGAACGGTGTAGTCATGGCTGAACCTGCTGCAGGACTGTTATCCAACGAAGATTGCCTGCAATATTCTTCTTTATTTGTGAAAGAAATAATAGAGAAGGTACAGGATGATCACTTTGCCGTAGTGCTTCATAATTGCGGAAACACAGGGAATTGCACACAAGCGATGGTTTATACCGGTGCAGCCGCTTACCACTTCGGGAATAAAATCAAAATGGAGGAAGCGTTGAAAGAGGTTCCGACCGATGCACTGGCAATGGGAAATCTGGACCCGGTGAGCCTTTTCAAAATGGCAGGTCCGGAGACTATGAAGGAAGCGACTTTGCAACTATTGGAGGCTACCCGTGCATATCCGAATTTCGTATTGTCAAGTGGTTGTGATATTCCGCCACATACGTCTTCTGTTAATATAGATGCATTTTATACTGCATTGGAAGAGTTCAATAATGGTTGAACAGGAACTTACTTACCAGAAACTGCAAATCCCATCGTCCGATATCTACGAGGCGATGGGATATAAAGATTCTATGCCGGATGGAATGGTTATAGAAGAAATAAATACGTTACTTGACCGTATCACTCCCCTTCTTCGTCCTCGTTTCTTCTTTTTCCTCACTGACGGACTGCTTGACACTGAAAAAGCAACACTGACTGTAAAAGATACGGTTCTCTCAATCGGTAAAACCATTGCCCGCCAATTACGGGGTTCGGAAGCTTTTGCCTTTTTTACCGCAACTGCCGGAGTTGAATTTGAGGAGTTCCAACATCTCCTCCAGCAAGAGGACGACATGGTGAAAGTATATATAGCAGACTCATTGGGGAGCATCATTGCAGAAAAGGCTGCTGATTGCATGGAAGAGGAGTTGGCTGCATTTATCGAAAAGAGAGGTTGGAAGCACACTAACAGATACAGCCCCGGTTATTGCGGATGGCACGTATCGGAACAACAAAAACTATTCTCCTTATTTCCGGTCGCTTCGCCCTGTGGTATTCAGTTGACAGATTCCAGCCTAATGATTCCCATCAAATCTGTAAGTGGTATTATTGGAGTGGGTTCTCATGTCCGTAAGCTGGAATATACTTGCGGGCTGTGTACGTATGAGAATTGTTTTCGCAGAAAATAGTTTCACCACAGAGAACGCAGAGGACACAGAGATTATTATCTAATAATAAAAGACTCTGTGTCCTCTGCGTTCTCTGTGGTGAATAAAAATTAGTGGCCATTGAAGAAGATGTAAAGCCCAATCATGGTCACAATAAGTAATCCCCATAGGATAAGAACAATTCGTGCAGGTTTGTCCTCTATCTTTTCCATATTCAAGATGCCCAATTGCGGAGACTTATCCCACAGGCTGACTACTATCATGCCTATTCCGATGATAACGAATAAGTAGAAGGAAAGCAGCATAAAATGAGGCCATGCATCATATTGTTCTGCCGGAAACACCCATAAATACAAGATTCCTACTCCGATACTGAACACTGTTCCCAATGTCAGAGCCATATTAGCTGCCAGAGTAGTGGTGCGTTTCCAGAACACGCCAAAGAGGAATACGGCTGCCATCGGAGGAGCTATAAATCCCAGTACAGACTGGAAAACATTAAATAGATTCAGCCCCTTGATACTGTCGATCGCTATGGTTATTATCACAGAGATCAGTGCACCGACTACCGTAACCACTTGTCCCTCTGATAATCTCTGCTTGGCCTGCGGTCGGATTTTCTTCACATAGATATCCATCGTGAATACCGTGCTTAATGCATTCAAAGCAGAGCCGACAGTACTTACCAATGCTGCTGTCAATACAGCCAATACCAAGCCGACCATTCCTGTCGGGAACAGATGAGTCACCATTGTCATGTAAGCCTCATCGGGATTCTCCAATTGTGGGAATAAAGCGAGGCAGATAATGCCGGGAAGAATGTAAAGAGGTACATCTAATATTTTCAACCATCCGGTAAAGTTGGTTCCCATCTGTCCTTCTTTGAGATTCCTGGCAGCAAGAACCGGTTGCACCATCGACTGATCCGTACACCAAAACCAAACTCCCATAATAGGATAACCCAGGATAATAGGTAGCCAAGGAAAAGCCAGGTCATCATTTGGATGGAAAAGATTCCAGTAATCCGCCGGAACGGCATCCACCAGTGCGCCTACACCGCCCACTTTATAGATTCCCATGATAGCCAGTGTGGCTGATACTACAATCAACAGTATCATTTGATATACATTCGTGTAGGCCACAGCTTTCAGTCCGCCGAGCATCGTGAAGAAAGCGGAGATGACAAGTAACAGCAATGCCGATTGCCACATAGGAATATCAAAGACTTGACGGATCAGGACTCCACCGGCAAATAAAGTCAATGCAAGCCATGAAATAAGAATGGTAATAATGGTATACCAGGCAAGGATGTTACGGGTAGATTGTCCGAAACGTTTTCCCATAAATTCGGGCAATGTCGTAATGCGACTACCCAAATATCGGGGAGCAAAGACAAAGCAAGCAGACATATAAAGACAAATGCATACCGGCATAATTCCCCGAAACAATACCAGTAGTAAATCCGGCACTTGCGGAAGCTATCAACATGGAAGGTCCGACATTCGTCCCCCACATGGAGAAACCGATATGATACCATCTCAACGAATTCTCCGCAAGGAAAAGACTACTCCCCTTTTTTCGTTTAGAACTTGCCCATATACCAATAGCTATCAAAATAAGGAAGTAGGCAATCAGAATACTCCAATCTAATGTCTCTAAGAATTTCACATGCATAATTCAAGTATTAAATAAGTAACGTAAGTTTAAATCTAATTTTCTTTAGGCAAAGATTACATGGATTACATGGATTTCACGGTTTTAATAGGCTATGTAATTAAAAGCCGTGTTTATCCGTGTAATCCGTGCCTTTTTATTCTATTTTTTATTTCCAATCAGTTCTTTGGCAACTGCTACAGCTGTATTCGCATTATCACTATATCCGTCCGCACCGATTTCGTCAGCAAACCCCTGACTGACAGGTGCTCCGCCAATCATCACTTTCACCTGATTACGAATACCGGCCTCTTCCAATGCCTGAATAACCTCTTTCATATACGTCATGGTAGTAGTCAGCAATGCGCTCATGCACAAGATGTCAGCATGGTTTTCCTTCACGGCTTCCACAAACTTGTCACAAGTCACATCAATACCAATATTAATGACTTCAAAGCCGCAACCCTCCAGCATGGAAGCCACTAGGTTTTTACCAATATCATGGAGATCTCCTTTCACTGTACCGATGACAATCTTACCTATTGTAGTGGAAGCACTTCCTGCCAATAAAGGTTTCAGTAGCTCCAAAGCCCCTTTCATAGCACGTCCTGCCATCAACAGTTGGGGAACAAAAGCTTTTCCATCCTGGAAACGTTGTCCCACTTCGCCCATTGCTTTAATCATATAATTATTGATAATCATTTGAGGAGCTACTCCTTCCGCAATGGCTTGCCGGGTGATTTCAACCGCAGGTTCCAGTTTCCCGGCAACAATGGCTTCATACAGAGGTTTCAGTTTATCCTCTTCCCGATGTTGTTCTTCCCGTATACAAATACGTTCCTGTCCGGTAGCTGCCAAGTCGGCATCCTGTTGATGCTTATTGGTATTTACAGCGGTAGAAGAACCGGTATATTCTTCAACAATCCGCATGGCCTGCTTTCCTTTTTCGTTATGGAAATCCATTTCCAAATGTACACCGTCCGCGCCGATATGATCCAATAGGGGTTTTAGTTCGTCTAATGTCACCCAGCAAGCCATCACGCTCTTTCCGCCTGCCAGAATCTTCTTATACAGATCGTACCATTTGGGAGATCCTCCTTGTGGTTCGCCCACTCCGGGAGTCCATTGAATCGCATTCAATTCTTCAATTTCAAGCAAGGCAGGCAGGTGATGGCTCCACTCCATCCAGATGATAAAGGGTATAATCAATCTTCTGACATTGTTCACGAATAAAGGTTGCACAAACCGGCGATAATCATCCTGACTAATCATGGTCGAAATATCACTTTGCAGTTTACTCATCTTTCCGGGAGCCCAGGACGAGAAATAACAGAATGCCATCTCGTCGCCTTCACGGATGATGTCGTATAGTTCATCAAATACTTTGAAGTAGATGTCGTTGATTTGCTGCATCTGTTGTTCCAAGATTTCGGGCTGCATCACTGTGTCCAATAATACCCTATCCGTTCCTTTCAGTGCGGCCAGAACATCCAGTCCTTCCATCAGGTCGGGCATACCGACAAAGTAGTGTCCGTTGGCTTTCGCTTTACAGGCTTTCAGGAGTTCTTTATGAAGAATCCAGTTCGGGTGTTCGGGGTTAAAGACTATTTCATCGGTGAAATCCGGGTTGGGATGAATCCAAATGGTATCTTCCCCGCCTTCAAACACTCCGCCTAAGATGGCGGCTAGAGAACCGGGACCCAGTTGGGTATTCGCAACCGGAAGAATATCCGCTTTCAGACTGCTGTGCGCTACGTACCAGTCCAGATATTCAGCTCTCCATTGAGGGTCGAACCACTTTTGCGACAAATCTTTTGCCGGTGCGGGAGGTGTTATCTCTGCATGTGGTTGCACTCCTTCCTGGAAGTGTTCCCACATATTGAGAATGATTCCTTTATGGTTCCACCAATTTATATAACGTTGTTTTGTTTCTTCTAAATTACTCTTCCATGTTTTCATACTCTGCCATTTTATTTATTCTACTCAAGTTTCGGAAGTAATTTATTAGGTTGAAAGCCTCTTGGTATATATCATTATCATGCGTAAAGCTATACTCTTGCTTAAATCCATTTCATCCGTACAGTCCACGTCTTCCGGATAGATGGGGATCACGGCATTTTCACGCACATATACGGGCATTTCTTCCAACGGAACATACACGTCTCTCAACCAGCATGCTCCTTCCAAACGTTCTCCCGTAAAGAAGTTCACCCATTTTCCTTCGGGAAGATAGATATCCCGACGGTTTTCGCTGTTCATCACCGGAGCTACCAGGAAATCATTGCCGAAATAGTATTCATCATCTATATGCCAACAAAGTTTATCTTCCGGATGATGCAGAATGAGTGCCTGCAAGAGCGGATAGCCGCTTTCTATGGCTAGTTTACTTTGTACTACGATGTATGGAATGAGCGAATAACGCAATTTCCACCACTTTTTCACCAACGGAGCTATGGTCGGATAGTGCCAGGGTTCACGCTTATTGGTTCCGTGATAACGGATATGCGATGTGAATACGCCGAATTGGGTCCAACGCATGTACACATCATCTGCTACTACCGAGTTCATAAAATTGGGCAATGTATGGAAGCCGGGAACATCATGGCTCCAAAAAGCAAATCCCGACAGGCCGAAATGTAGACCGCCTTTCAGAGAACCTGCCATTCCATCCCAGGAACTACAGGAATCGCCTCCCCAATGCAAAGGATAACGCTGGCATCCCGCCCATGCGGAACGTGCCCAGACTATGCCGTCACCTGTCACTTCTTTCGTAATTTCGTAAGCGGCCTTTTGATAAAGCAGGGCATACAGGTTGTTCAACAATTCCGGCTTCATACCTTTATAGAGGGCGTCCATGTGAATGTTTTCACCGAAATCGGTTTTGATACAGGTTACTCCCATATCCAGGAGTTGTTTCAATAGTCCTTTGTACCATTCGGTTGCTTTCGGATAAGTAAAGTCGATTGTTCCGGCATAATCCAGGGCGGAGAAGTTGGAACCATCGGTCGCTTGTTGTTTGGTCAATGGGGCTATATAATCATTGGCTCTGGCTTCATCAATCTGCTCTGCATTTTCTGCAACGTATGGAAGTTGCCATAAAGAGACACGATAGCCGTTCTTTTTCAATCGCCCGATGAATTCTTTCGGATCGGGGAACCGTTCTTCATTGAATTTCCATTCGCAGAGCCAATCGGTACGGAACCAGCCCGTATCCAGATGAATTACATCACAGGGATAGTGTTCGGCACGCATACGGTCGCATATTTCGTCTACTTCATCGGCACTGAAATAAGTCATACGGCTCATCCAAACGCCAAAGCTCCAAAGAGGAGGCATAGACGGATAGCCGGTCAGGTCACGATAACCGCGAAGAATATCTTCCATCGTATCACCGCCTATCACAAATACATCAAGCAATGCCTGGTCGCTTAGAAACTGTACGGAACGGGTGGAATGTCCGGCCAGCGAGAGCTTGCTATGAGCACATGTGTGGTAGAATGTTCCGTACATTCGGCTGGATAGATAGAAGGGGATATTCTTATAAGTACGCCGGTTATTGACTCCTTGCCCATCTTGGTTTTTCAGGAAGAAAGTCTGTCCGCTCAAGTCCATTTTAAAGAAGCGTTCTCCGGTTCCGGCAAAACATCATCAGGCATTCATTCAAAGCGTTGCACGTTCTTTCCGACCGTCGCGTTTGCAAAAAGCAACAGGTAACGCATCGTAGCGGGGAGGCGAAAAATGGTCGTAGGCTGACAAGCGGATTTCACGCTTTCCGTCAGGGTATAAAGTGATATCAAGCGTTTCTTGAGGGTCGGGAAGCAATTCGCTCCATCGGTCTAATAGAGGCTCTTCCACATTGATAACGGCACGCTTCGTTCCGTCTTCCGTCGAAAGAATCCATTTTCCTTTTTGTTCTTTTATAAACAGGGGCACTTTCTGAATCCGGTCACTGAATTGTAGCATTTCCGACTCATCTGTCAGTACATAATCGCCGAAGCCAAGAAACAGGCGGGTGATGCCGATGTTATACTGACGGATGATTAACGTATATTCCTCTTGGGGAACATCGGTATCCGCCATCATATCGTTAGCCAGCTTTTGCTTCTGAAAGGGAACTGTTACGTAAATATCTCCTTCCTTTTCATAAACAGCCGTTGGCTTGTATGCTTTCCAAAGCGACTCATTCCTTGATAACTCGGTATCGAAATCAAGGAAATCAAATAAGTGGTAGTTCGTTGGTTTCATCTATTTTATTGATTAAATATCGTTTATTGATTACTATAATTATCATATTAGTTTGAATGATTACCATACTAGTCTAGTTCTAATGATTATTACACTAGTTTATTGATTGCTATATTAGTACATTGATGACTATGTTAATCCATTGATTTGTTTCAATCTTGGTTTATTCTTCCGGCTTTGTACTTAATACTGTCCGCCACTTGAGGGCCGTTATTCTTCCACACGTTCTTTTTCCCGGGGCGGTTCGAATCAAAACGTTCAGCAGGACACCAGTTGTTCTCCATTGTATATCCGTCCGTAGCTTCATCCAGATAGATATAAAAAGCCCGGTCATTCGTAGCGTAGGGTGCCTCGATTAAATGTTCGATCCGGTTATTTCGCATGACGGAACCCGGCTGGTTGGAAAGAGTATACAGGCCGCCTGCATCGTATAGCCGACGGGCAAAGTGATGTACATAGTTTGCTTCTATCCGGTTGTTGCACATTCCGTTCTCCAGCGATGTCCATCCCCAGCCTACACAAATCCCTGAATAGTTCAGATGGCAGACTTCATTATGAGAAATATCCATGTTTCTGACATATCCGGCGCCGATACCTACACATCCCCAGTCTTCATTAGTCACATTACTAATGAAATTGTTTCTGATAGTAATATGGGAACATAATTCCCGTGCGTCAGCAGGAATAAAAGGGACGTGTGTCTCAAATCCTCCGTCCGGAAATGCACCGACCAGTAAAGCCGTTCCTCCAATATCCGTAAATTGACAATCTTCGACGCTCGATGCAGTAACGGCCCATTCATAATCCAGTCCGGTGGATGATAAATGACGAAAGGTGCAATGCTTGAAATCAATATGCTCGGCACCTCTTACACGTATCGCTGTTTCGGGACGGGTGATCCAGGGCTTGGTTCTCCAGTTCCGCTTTTTCGGAAGCCCGGTTCTTGTAGTTTATAGGCATCCAATAAAGGAAATCCCCTTGCAAGGTGACGTGCCCTGAAAGAAGGACGCATCCGGAGGTATGCGCAAAAGTAATTCCGTTAAATTGTATATGCTTTACCGGACGAGACAATGTACCGTCTATGGTCACTAAAGTTTCCAAAGCAGGGATAATCACTTCAGCAGTTTCCATATTTTCGTCCGCCTGCGGATAATAGTAAATCGTGCCGGAAGGATATTCCTGAAACCATTCACCGGGTTGGTCCAGCAATTCCAGTGCATTGGTCAGACAAAGGAAGAATTTCCTTTCTCTCCTCCGATGACGGGTTGCGGCCGGGATGCGCAAACTCCAAGTGACTTTCGGGTTCATGGAAGCGAACTACAGCTTGTCCGTCTTTCACGTCTATACTTTTCACGCGCAAAATAGCAATCGCCCAGCGTTGATGGACAATCATTTCCAGTTGGCCGGCATTTTGTAGTCTTTTCGGATTTACACTTTGAGAAACGGGGATCGTTATTGTCTGCTCTTCCGGATTGAAGTCAATCATTCGTTCCAATCCTCCGTCAGGAAATTGCGCAGCTCTTTGAACTTTATGACCGTTCACCCACATTTGCCGGGTTTCTACTCTTCTATTTCCTATTAGGGGAGCCTCTGCCGACCATATCTTCTGCCTTAGCTTTTCAGGAATTGCCGGATGATTGCATCCACGCTTCCACCCGTAACAGCAACTCCACCACTAATTACAGGGTGAGCACCATCTACTGCACAAATCACCGTTGGAGAATCGGGTGTCCCACTATCTTCTGGACGAAGAAACAGAGAATTGCGCTGGGCATAAACACCCTCTTCCAAACGAATATAAATTCCTCCGGCTACTTCCGGCCGATTCAGTCTACGCCATTCACGAGCCTGCTTGATTGCCCGGTTTAATGTATAAAACGGAGCTTCCTTTGTCCCGGATTCTTATCATTCCCCTGCAGGGATACATAAATTTCTCCCGCAAAAGCGAGGGAAACCACCCCAAGAAAATGATAAAGAAAGATAAATAAAAGTCTTTTTCATGGTACTACCTCAATGTGCTACTTCAATAAGACGAACACACATCGATTTAGTACTCTATGTAAAGGCAATAGATAGGTTATTCTTACGAATGTTTTACAACATCAAATAGGTTACCGAATAAGACCTATGATAAATTGATAGCAAAATAACCGCAGACAACGAACTTCAGTAAAGTTCCGAATATAAATCCGAGTAAAGAGCCCACACCTGATTTGAGTGCCTGCGAGAACTCTTTATTTCCTAATAGTTCACCAATCACCGCCCTAGAAACGGACCGAGAATAATGCCCCAAGGCAAGAAAGAAGACCGACAAGAGTTCCTATGATACATCCCCAATTACCCCATTTACTACCGCCACTATATTTACTTCCCAGCATCGGAGTGAAATAATCCAATACCTGCAAAACAGCTACAATCAATAGCCATACGATTAATTGTGTCGTAGAATATTGTACCTTATCTGTGAAGTGCAGAATGACCAACCACATAAGCAATAGGAGGACCAGGAAGAAACGGCAGAATACAACCTGCTAACCCGGCTATCATACAAAGGGCACAATTACGATCAAAATAATGTCCAACATAATCTGTTTTTAGTTCTGCACAAAATACAGTATCTTTCAGTAAATACAAGCTAACCTCGAGAATTATTTCCGCCCCTTCACTGCTGTTTCAGAAGAGTTTTGCCAAGGCTGCAATTCTTAGTGTGAATGAGTTTTCCAATACTTTTTTGAGGATGCCTCGTACCCAACAAGAACTTTTACTATCTTTGTGTCGTTAACGCTAAAGAAGCAAGTTGTTAAATAAGAAATCAGCAGGAGGACATGAAATGGATCCAATGGAATATATAGTACCCAACAGAAAGCGTTTACCTTACGGTATGATGAACTTCGCAGTCATCCGCCGCGAAGACTATTATTATGTAGACAAAACCCGCTTCATTCCTATGATAGAGCAGGCAGACCGGTTCTTTTTCTTCATCCGTCCTCGCCGCTTCGGCAAAAGCCTCACGCTGAACGTACTGCAACACTACTACGATGTGCGTACCCGCGATAAGTTCGACGACTTATTTGGCGACCTCTACATCGGGAAGCATCCACAGCAAACCGCAGCTATCTGGTGCTTTACCTCAACTTTTCAGGCATCACCAGCGAACTGAACGATTATCGAAAAGGACTGGATGCACATTGCCAAATTCGCTTCGACTTCTTCTGTGAAGTCTATTCCGACCTCCTGCCACAAGGTATCAGAGAACGATTGGACGAAAGGACGGGGCTGTCAACCAACTGGACTATTTGGTTTCGGAGTGCGAACGTGCCGGACAGAAAATGTATCTCTTCATCGACGAATACGACCACTTCACCAACGCCATCCTTTCCGATGCGGAAAGCTTGCACCGCTACACTGATGAAACGCATGGCGAAGGTTATCTACGTGCTTTCTTCAATAAGGTGAAAGCAGGAACTTATTCAAGCATAGAACGTTGTTTCATCACCGGCGTAAGCCCCGTAACGATGGATGACCTGACGAGTGGCTTCAACATCGGCACGAACTACTCACTTACCCCCCAATTTAACCAAATGATGGGATTCACCGAAGAAGAAGTGCGCGAAATGCTGACTTACTATTCAACCAACAGCCCTTTCCGCCATACTGTTGACGAACTGATGGAAATAATGAAACCGTGGTACGACAATTATTGCTTCGCGCAGGATTGTTACGGTGAAACTACCATGTACAACTCCAACATGGTGCTCTATTTCGTGAAGAATTACATAGATAACGGCAAAGCACCACGAGAAATGATAGAAGATAATATACGTATCGACTATGAAAAGCTGCGTATGCTCATTCGAAAGGATAAGGAGTTTGCACGATGCTTCCGTCATTCAAACTTTAGTGAGTCAAGGTTATATCACTGGCGAACTGAAGAAAGGTTTCCCTGCTGTCAACATCACCAATCCTGACAATTTTATAAGCCTGCTATACTATTTCGGAATGTTGACCATTAGCGGAATAGATAAAGGCAAGACCAAACTGACCATTCCGAACCTGGTGGTTCAAGAGCAGCTCTACACTTATTTGCTGAATACCTACAACGACGCAGATTTGAATTTCAGCAGCTACGAAAAGAGCGAACTTTCAAGCCAGCTCGCCTATGATGGCAACTGGCAAGCCTATTTCGGTTACATTGCCGACTGCCTGAAACGTTATGCATCCCAGCGTGACAAGCAAAAGGGCGAATTCTTCGTTCACGGCTTCACCTTGGCCATGACTGCGCAAAACCGCTTCTACCGTCCTATCTCCGAGCAAGATACACAAGCGGGTTACGTCGATATTTTCCTCTGTCCCATGTTGGACATATATTCTGACATGAAACACAGCTACATCGTTGAGTTAAAATACGCCAAATATCGCGATTCTGAAAACCGTGTGGAGGAATTGCGTCAAAAGCCATCGCCGGGCCAATCGCTATGCCGACACAGACACGGTGAAACAAGCTATTGGCTCCACGCAACTACACAAGATTGTAGTGGTATATAAAGGTATGGAAATGCGGGTATGCGAAGAGTTATAATGAACAATCTCTTCACCCTTCACTTTTCCTTGTATTATCCTATCTATAAGCAATTTATAGGTGAAGGGTGTTCCCTTCACCCATCCTTTCACGTTTTTTCTTTTTCAAACTGTACCTTTCCACAATAAAAGCACTACCTTTGTCAATTATGTATGTAATATACAATATAAAATGAACGACAATAAATCAAAAAACAAAACAGTCCCTTTCAACTACGCCCGCTGCTACAACGAGCAATGTCCGAAAGCTTGTAACTGCCTGCGTCGGGGGGCTGCACTTCTCACTACCGCTGACACGTCCTACATCAGCATCGTAAACCCAATGTGTATTCCGGCCACCGGCATTGACTGTCCCCACTTCCAAAACGCAGAAAAGATACATGTGGCATGGGGTATCAGCCACCTGCTGGACAACGTACCTTATAAGGACGGAACAAATATCAAGCAACAACTGATCGGACATTTCGGAAAAACGCTTTACTATCGCTTTTATCGCGAAGAACGCTTCCTAAGCCCGCAGATCAAAACTATATCCGCCAACTTTTCACCGGAAGGTATCACCGAAGAACCGGTCTTTGACAGTTACACGGATGAGTATAATTGGTAAAGCCGCGTTCTAACCAGTTTCCAGCCTGCTGAAACTTTTTGTTTCAAGCGCTAGAAACTAAAAGTTTCAAAGGGTGAAACGATTCGTTTCACACCGAGAAACAAACTGTTTCACTACGGGAAACCATTCGTTTCAAGGTATGAAACAAAAAATGGAACTAGTTAATGAAAGCAGAAGAAGTATCAGTGAAGGATATATCGTCTAAAAGTTATATGTAATACAAGTGTTATTGGTGAATTTTCAGAATGTATGTGAAAGATCAGAATAAAGAGTTGAAGTGTACAGCGTAAAATTCTCCAATATTGTAATCAAATAGACAAGAACGGAGGTGAAAAATATTTAGAAAAAATAAATATGGAAGAGTAATAAGAAAATATGTAGATGAATGTTGGGGCTTTGTGCAAGAACACAGAGAATATCTTATGTATGTCCCTTCTTATGAAGAACACATAGAGCCTGAAATGCAGGACACATTTGATAATATTATACCACAAGGAAATCGGTTAAGATATATGTCACTCAACCGGAACATACTAATTATATGGTGGACATTATTACGGAAAAAGACCATGTATGGAAAGCGATAGATAATCAAATTTCAGACGAGGATATTTCCAAATTAGAAAGTAAATTAAATGTTATTCTTCCGCTTTCATATAAGATCTACTTGAAATACAAACACTTTTATGAAATATTTTGGGATTTAGATGTTCGTCTATATCCAAAGCCCATTCATTCATGGAATAAAATCTTAATTGAAAATAATGAGGAACTGCAAGAAGAAATTCTTAACAAAGGGTATTTTGCAATAGGTCGATATTCTGATTATGGCGTGATAGCTCTTAAATTGACAGATGATGAGAATAAAGAAGGTGAAATCCTTCTCTTTGATTACAAGAAACGCCTGAAACAGAAGTATTAGCACCCAACTTTATAGAATTTCTTAATCAGATATTACAAAATCCTAAACCTGTTCTTCAAGAATTAAAAGGTTGGGAGAAAAAAATGTATAAAATGGAATGATGCTACTAACAAGCACCTGTACCACATAAACGGCAGCAAGCCGCAAACCATTACCGATAGTGCAATAATAAAATGAAAAAGAATGATTTTATAAATAATCAACTGCTATCAATGGGCTATTTGCCATTGCCATACAATAAAGACCGCAATAAAGTCTTTTATAAAGAAATGGATAATGGCTTAATAGTCTGTGTAGGTATTGAGTCTTCTTCTTTGTATCAAGACAGAAGAAAAACTGTTTCATTTTATACAGCATTGTCATATACATGGGCGATGTATTCACCTATATTATTGCCACAGGATTGTTACTTACGAATAGGTGAAATATTGGGTAAGAATGATTTGTGGTTTCAAACTACCACAAAAGAAGAAAAAGATTTTATGTGCCAATCGATACAGCAAGCGGCAAGAATCTGCGAAAAGCAAAGTAAAATCATATTGCACTATATCTTAAAAGAAAATCAATATGTGGAGTATAAAGAATATATATGCAGATTGAACTGCATAATAGATTTTGTTAAAAAGCAGGGAATCACCAGTAATGCAGATATAAGTATCATTTATGAAGTGATTAAACCAGTATTAAAAAGAATAGGTGTACCGCTTTCCAAGCATACTACAAAACTATATGCAGTGGATGCCATGAATTGCATCCACTGCTCTTCGGACATAAATAAGCAACAAAGAAAAATAATAGCAAGCAAAATAATATCAGTAACAAACGGGTAAATTGTCCTAAAAGAAATGATCCGTCTGAGATTAACATTTATCAAAATAAAAAAATAAACGAGGAAACAGCAGTTAGCTGAAACACATTAACAGTAGTACAACAAAATCAATATGGAAGTAATAGAAAGTAAATGGTATAATAAAGAATGGTGCAAATACAGCGTCTATTGAAGACGTAGAAAAACTTCTAAATACAACCTTGCCCTATCAGTACAAAAGATTTCTGTTATGGAGCAATGGTGGCGAGGGGTAAATTAGGGAGATAACTACATCTATATATGGGCTATTGAGAGATATTGTTGCTTACAATAATGACTATGGAATACACAAATATCTTCAAAAAGAGTATTTAGCATTTGGCATGGATGGTGATATTGGATATATTTTCCACCTGCCAAACAATAGTATATATAGGGTAGATTTAGGAGATTTAGATATAGCTTCTATTAAGTATATAGCACCCTCTTTTGACGACTTTTTAGGCAAGGCTATTTATCTTAATTTCGATAAGCCACAGAATATTGTTGACAATAGTTCAACCATATAAAGTGATTAGACATGGATATAAATAATGAATAAACTACAACTCCAAAAACAATAATAACTCCTGATTCATATCGTTTTTTGATTAATAAAGTTACGGATATGTCAAGAAAAAGGCAAATTCCACCTCTACTATACAATATGCAATAAACTCAAAACGTTGCAAATTTCCGTCCTCATTTGCCCTGTTTACATAAATAAAAACTATCTTTGCGTTTCAGAATCCCGAAAGACGAAAGAAATGGAGCAAATAGACAACCTAAAAGAGCTTATCAATCAGGGGGATGTGGACACAGCGATTAAGCAATTGGACCAGCTTCTCCAGGACAGTTCTGTCGAAAAAGAGAAAGATACTCTTTACTATTTACGGGAAATGCCTACCGAAGAAAGGAGATTGGAAGCAGGCACTGGACAACTACCAGTATGCCATCGAGATCAATCCGGACAGTCCTGCCGTTCAGGCGGGAAGATGGTAATAGATATCCTCAACTTCTACCACAAGGATATGTTCAATCAATAAAAGAGATGTATAATCAATAACCGTACTCAAAGATAACGTAATAAAATAAAGATTATGGCAAAAATCAAAGGAGCAATCGTAGTCGACACGGAGCGTTGCAAAGGATGCAACCTGTGTAGTGGCGTGTCCGCTCGATGTAATCGCCCTCAATAAAGAGGTAAACATGAAAGGCTATAACTATGCCTGGCAAGTGAAGGAAGATACCTGTAACGGATGCAGCTCGTGTGCAACGGTTTGTCCGGACGGATGTATTTCAGTGTATAAAGTAAAAGTAGAATAAAAGAAAAGAATATGGCAGAAGAAGTTGTATTAATGAAAGGAAAAAGCCATCGCCACGCAGCTATCCGTTGCGGTGCCGACGGTTACTTCGGTTATCCTATTACTCCCCAATCGGAAGTGTTGGAAACGCTTGCCGAACTGAAACCGTGGGAAACAACCGGCATGGTAGTACTCCAGGCGGAAAGTGAAGTGGCAGCTATCAATATGGTATATGGAGGTGCAGGTAGCGGAAAGAAGGTAATGACCTCCTCTTCAAGTCCGGGTGTGAGCTTGAAACAAGAAGGAATCTCTTATTTGGCCGGTGCCGAACTTCCTTGTCTGATTGTGAATGTAATGCGTGGCGGTCCCGGATTGGGAACTATCCAACCCAGCCAGGCTGACTACTTCCAGACAGTGAAAGGTGGTGGTCATTGAGACTACAAACTGATTGCCCTCGCTCCGGCATCCGTACAGGAAATGGCGGATTTCGTAGCATTAGGATTCGAACTGGCCTTCAAATACCGTAATCCGGCTATTATCCTTGCCGACGGTGTGATCGGTCAGATGATGGAAAAGGTTGTTCTTCCTGCACAAAAGCCACGCCGCACGGAAGCAGAAGTAATTGAACAATGTCCATGGGCTGCTACCGGAAAAGCAAAAGACCGCAAACCGAATATTATCACCCTCGAATTGAAACCGGAAGCCATGGAAATCAACAACCTCCGTTTTCAAGCTAAATATCGTGAAATTGAAGAAAATGAAGTACGCTTCGAAGAGATCAACTGCGAAGATGCAGAGTATTTGATTATCGCTTTCGGTTCAATGGCACGTATTGGCCAGAAAGCAATGGAACTAGCCCGCGAAAAAGGAATTAAAGTAGGTATCCTTCGCCCGATTACACTGTGGCCGTTCCCAACCAAAGCGATTGCTGCATACGCTGATAAAGTAAAAGGTATGCTCGTTACGGAACTAAATGCCGGACAGATGATTGAAGATGTCCGTCTCGCTGTTAACGGTAAAGTAAAGGTAGAACATTTCGGACGTCTAGGTGGCATCGTTCCCGATCCGGATGAAATTGTAACTGCCTTGAAAGAAAAAATAATCAAATAACGAAACAATGAATCCCGATAAAATAAGAAACGTACTGAACATCCTATTTATGATATTGGCTGTTGCAGCCATCATCACCTACTTTGTAGCAAAAGATGATTTCAAAATGTTTATCTACGTATGCGGCGCGGCAATCTTTGTCAAGCTGATGGAGTTTTTTATACGGTTCACCAACAGATAAGGAGATGAAGTTATGACTAAAGAAGAAATAATCAAACCCGAGAATCTGGTTTACAAAAAACCGACTCTGATGAACGATAACGCCATGCACTACTGCCCGGGTTGCAGTCACGGTGTGGTACACAAACTCATTGCCGAAGTCATTGAGGAAATGGGTATGGAAGATAAAACTGTAGGAATCTCTCCGGTGGGATGTGCAGTGTTTGCCTACAACTATCTTGATATTGACTGGCAAGAAGCAGCACACGGACGTGCTCCTGCTGTGGCGACTGCTGTGAAACGCCTGTGGCCGGACCGTCTTGTTTTCACTTATCAGGGCGACGGTGACTTGGCTTGTATCGGTACAGCCGAAACAATCCACGCTTTGAACCGTGGTGAGAACATCACGATTATCTTTATCAATAATGCGATCTACGGTATGACAGGCGGCCAGATGGCTCCGACTACACTGGTAGGCATGAAGAGCTCGACTTGTCCTTACGGACGTGACGTTGAACTTCACGGTTACCCATTGAAGATTACTGAAATCGCAGCCCAACTGGAAGGAACTGCTTACGTAACCCGTCAGTCCGTACAATCCGTACCGGCTATCCGCAAGGCTAAGAAGGCAATCCGCAAGGCTTTTGAGAACTCCATGAACGGTAAAGGTTCCAATCTGGTAGAAATCGTTTCCACTTGTAGTTCAGGCTGGAAGATGACTCCGGAGAAGGCGAACAAATGGATGGAAGAACACATGTTCCCATTCTATCCGCTGGGTGATTTAAAAGATAAAGAATAACGCTAAAAGTCAACAGAACAATGAAAGAAGAAATAATTATAGCAGGATTCGGTGGACAAGGTGTATTGTCTATGGGTAAGATTCTGGCATATTCCGGTTTGATGGAAGGCAAAGAAGTGACCTGGATGCCCGCTTATGGTCCCGAACAACGAGGTGGAACAGCCAACGTTACAGTTATTGTAAGCGATGACAAAATATCCTCACCGATTCTTAGTAAATACGACGCTGCCATCATTCTGAATCAGCCTTCACTCGAAAAGTTTGAAAGCAAAGTGAAACCCGGTGGTATCCTGATTTATGACGGTTACGGAATTATCAACCCTCCTACCCGTAAGGATATTAAGGTATATCGTATCGACGCAATGGATGCAGCCAACGAGATGAATAATGCCAAAGCATTCAACATGATCGTACTTGGCGGATTATTGAAGCTTCGCCCCATCGTAACGTTGGAGAATGTTATCAAAGGACTTAAGAAAACCCTGCCGGAACGCCACCATCACCTGATTCCTATGAACGAGGAAGCTATCAAGAAAGGTATGGAGTTAATCCGTGAGGTTTAATTAACAGATAATGTACAATGGATAATTGATAATTATTAGCTACGTATAGTACGTATGCAACATAATTTTCAATTATCCATTATCATTAAATCAATTAAAGTAAGTATCTTTGCCTCCAATTATGAGACGAATCTTACTATTATATATAATCTTTTCCGTTATAGGTTTGACAACTGTCCATGCACAGTTCGATAATGGTCGCCAGAGAGTGGACGAAAACGGATACGACCAATACGGTAACCAGGTGGACCCTGCCATGATTCCGGACAGACTGGATAGTGCAAATGTAGAAGTACAGGGGTTACCTCCGAAATTATATATGTGGCGTATTAATAATCAGTTGGGCGACCGGACTATCATCCCGGCGGATACTGCTTATCACCACTTCCAGAATTCAAATCTTACCGAAGGACTTACCGGACATTATAATTATCTGGCCAATATGGGTTCTCCCCGTATGTCACGCATCTTCTTTGAACGTCGTGATCCGGAACCGACTATCTTTATGGAGCCTTTCTCCAGTTTCTTTATTCGTCCTACGGAGTTCAATTTCACCAATAGTAACGTACCTTATACCAATCTGACGTATCATAAAGCCGGTAATAAAATAAACGGAGAAGAACGCTTTAAGTCTTATTTCTCTGTCAATGTAAACAAGAAGCTGGCTTTCGGTTTTAACATAGATTACTTGTACGGACGAGGATATTATAATAACCAAAATACGGCTTATTTCAATGCGGCAATTTTCGGTAGTTATATCGGCGACCGCTATCAGATGCAAGCTATCTACAGCAACAATTATCTCAAAACAAATGAAAACGGAGGTATTGAGGACGACCGATACATCACTGCGCCTGAAGAGATGGCACAAGGGCAAAGAGAATATGAATCAACCAATATCCCGACTGTATTAAGTGCAACGACCAACCGTAATCATGACTTTTATGTATTCCTGACCCAACGTTACAATCTGGGATTCAGCCGCGACATACCGCAGGCCGAAAATGATACGACTCCAGCCAAACAAGAATTTGTGCCGGTCACTAGTTTTATACATACCATTCAGGTAGAGCGTGCACGTCATAGTTTCAACTCTGATGATGACATGCGTGAAAAAAACTATTATCAAAACACCTATTTGGAACCGGATAATCCGATTGCCAGAGACAGTACTACCTATATGGGTATCAAGAATACCATAGGTATTGCTCTACTCGAAGGATTCAATAAATATGCCAAAGCGGGTCTGACAGCATTCGCTTCCTATAAAATCAGCAAGTATACTCTTATGAATATGGAGGGGAATCCATTGCCCGACAAATACAATGAAAATGAAATATTTGTTGGAGGCGAATTATCCAAACGTGAAGGAAATGTACTTCATTACCATGCCATTGGTGAAGTGGGACTCGCCGGAAAAGCAATCGGACAATTCAATGTGAAAGGAGATATCGACCTTAACTTTCCGTTATGGAAAGACACTGTGAGCCTTATAGCCCGTGGTGAAGTCAGCAATAAGCTTGCGCCTTTCTATATGCGTCATTATCATTCCAAACACTTCATGTGGGACAATGATATGGACAAAGAATTTCGTACCCGTATTGAAGGAGAATTAAGCATTGCACGTTGGAGAACACGTTTGAAAGCAGGAGTTGAAAACATAAAGAATTACACTTATTTCAACCAACAAGCAATGCCGGAACAGAAAAGCGGAAGTATACAGGTGTTGTCAGCAAGTCTTAATCAGGACTTCAAGCTGGGAATCTTCCATTTAGATAATGAAGTAACCTGGCAAAAGTCCAGCGACCAGACCGTATTGCCTTTGCCTGATCTTTCGCTGTATCACAATTTCTATATGCAGTTCAAGCTGGCAAAGAAAGTGCTTAGTGTACAATTGGGTGCCGACGTGCGTTATTTCAGTAAATACAATGCACCCGCTTATATGCCGGCTATCCAAAACTTCTATTTGCAACCGGAAAATGACCAGGTAGAGATAGGAGGTTATCCGATCGTGAATGTATACGCAAACTTACACCTAAAGCGTACACGTTTCTATGTAATGATGTATCACGTGAATCAAGGTATGAGCAGCCCGAATTACTTCTTGTCTCCTCACTACCCTATCAACCCGCGTGTACTGAAATTCGGTCTTTCATGGAATTTCTATGATTAACAAAATCTATACGGCTTATGGTAACACGCCCCAAATTGAGACTGGCCAGATATTTAGTGCCCGTAATCATTGTATTGGCAATCATCTTTTCTATCCGCCAATGCGGTAATCAGGAAAAGCCGTCAGGACACCCGCGTGATTATGCAGCCATTGCCAAAGAAGGTGTATTGCGTGTAGCGACTGAATATAACTCGATCAGTTTCTACGTGGACGGCGATACCGTTTCCGGTTTTCATTACGAACTGATACAGGCTTTTGCCCATGACAAGGGATTAAAGACCGAAATAACACCCCTGATGAGTTTCGAAGAACGGCTGGAAGGATTAAGCGAGGGACGTTACGACGTAATTGCCTGCGGTATATTAGCCACCAGCGAACTGAAAGACTCTCTGCTCCTCACCTCTCCCATCACGCTCAACAAGCAAGTGCTCGTGCAACGGAAAACGGAGAAAACGACTCACTCTATATCCGTAGCCAGCTGGACTTGGCCGGGCGGACACTTCACGTAGTAAAAGGGTCTCCTTCTATTCTGCGTATTCAGAATCTAGGTAATGAAATTGGCGATACCATTTATATCAAAGAAATAGAGAAATACGGTTCCGAACAATTAATCTCAATGGTAGCTCATGGAGATATCGACTATGCCGTTTGTGACGAAAGCATCGCACGCGCGGCCGCCGATTCCATCCCGCAGATAGATATAAATACAGCCATCAGCTTTACACAATTCTACTCATGGGCAGTCAGCAAACAATCACCCGCTTTACTCGATAGTTTGAATGCATGGCTGGATAAATTCCAAAAGGAGAAAGAATACCAGAAGATTTATAAAAAGTACTATGATAAAGAATAACCTTATCATTTTACAGATCAGAAGAAAACAATCAAAAACAGAATGTAAGATAGATATATTCATGCCTATTTCCAGAAATAAACTCCCAAAGACTTGACTTTCGCTTTCGAATGTCGTATCTTTACAGAGTTAATGATAAAGTAGTTTCAATTAAACTACATGCAAAGGAGGGAATCGCGATTCTCTCCTTTCTTTTTATCCATCCGGGGAAAACTTCTCCCCGCCCCGACTTTTCCTTTCGCTTTGCCCGGTGGTTATGGTTCTTCAGCCGGAGGATCAGCAGTGTTCACCTTGCTTCTTACCGAAATGAAGTATATATCCGCCTCAAACAGACGTTCTGTTTGCCTGAAACAGAGCCTCTGTTCCGATAAAACAGAGCTTCTGTTGAAACAAAACACAATGTCTGTTTTCCAACTGTCCCCGCTAAGTTAATAATCAATAAAGTTGCTCTTGACAAAAAATAGCTTTATCTTTGGGGTTTGTTAGAACAGACACAATAGGTATATTATATTATGAGTGAAAAGATTATCAAATGGGGCTTCATTGGTTGCGGAGAAGTAACCAAGACGAAAAGCGGTCCCGCTTTCCAGAAAGTAGAACATTCGGAAGTCGTAGCCGTGATGAGTCGTGACGGCGCGAAAGCGAAAGCGTATGCCAAAGAGAGAGGAATCAAGAAATGGTATGACGATGCACAGGAGCTGATAGATGATCCGGAAGTAAACGCTGTCTATATCGCCACTCCTCCTTCTTCACACGCTACGTATGCCATTATGTCCATGAAAGCGGGTAAACCGGCCTATATTGAGAAACCAATGGCGGTGACGTATGAAGAATGTACCCGAATCAACCGCATATCCAATGAAACGGGGGTTCCCTGTTTCGTAGCATACTACCGACGTTATCTTCCCTATTTCCAGAAAGTAAAGGAATTAGTAGAGAACGGGACGATCGGCAACGTTATCAATGTACAGATTCGTTTTGCCCAGCCGCCACGCGATCTGGATTACAATCGTGATAATCTTCCCTGGCGTGTGCAGGCTGATATTGCCGGCGGCGGCTACTTCTACGACCTTGCTCCGCATCAGATTGATTTGTTGCAGGATATGTTCGGTTGCATCCTCGAAGCAAGCGGTTACAAGAGTAATCGCGGCGGGCTTTATCCTGCCGAAGATACATTAAGCGCCTGTTTCCAATTTGACAACGGACTGGTGGGTAGTGGTTCCTGGTGCTTCGTAGCCCATGATTCTGCCCGCGAAGACCGCATAGAGATTATCGGTGACAAAGGAATGATTTGCTTCTCTGTCTTTACTTACGAACCTATCGGACTACATACCGAGAAAGGACGGGAAGAAATCTGTATCGGTAACCCGGAACACGTGCAACAGCCTCTTATCCAAGCAGTAGTAGACCACTTATTGGGTAAGTCGGTTTGCTCTTGCGATGGCGAAAGCGCAACGTTGACTAACTGGGTAATGGACAAGATCTTAGGTAAGCTATAACCCTAAAAAAAGCAAAAAAAAGTTCCTTCTTTTTCCGGATTCTGCCGGTATTGTTAAAAAATTAATAGGGACATTCCATTGTATATTGTTAGTTTTTTCTATCTTTGTAGAAAGAAGCAAAGAAGAAATGAAACTAACAATATATTTTTTGTGCCATGACTAAAGAAGCTTTAATGAGAAAAGCGATCGAGCTTTCAAAAGAAAATGTTGAAAATGGTGGAGGTCCTTTCGGTGCTGTGATTGCCACGAAAGACGGAGAAATAGTTGCAACAGGAGTTAATCGTGTCACTGCATCTTGTGATCCTACGGCTCACGCCGAGGTGAGCGCTATACGTGCCGCAGCTGCCAAACTCGGAACATTTGATCTTAGCGGATACGAAATCTATACTTCCTGCGAACCTTGCCCCATGTGCCTGGGTGCTATTTATTGGGCACGCCTGGATAAGATGTACTATGGAAACAACAAGACCGATGCCAAAAACATCGGCTTCGACGACTCTTTTATCTATGACGAACTGCAACTGAAACCTGAAGACAGAAAGCTGCCTTCCGAAATCCTACTACATAATGAAGCCCTTACTGCCTTCAAAGCCTGGGTGGCCAAAGAAGACAGAGTAGAATATTAGAAAACCTCTCACTATTATTAACCTATTAATTACCCTCAAATGAAAAGAAAAAGCCTTTTATTTGTTATGGCATCAGTATGCCTGTTCAGTTGTCAACAGCAAGAAGAACTGCAAGATCCCAGTAAAGGAGTGATCGACTTTTCTACTTCTATTGACCAAAGTATCAACAATGCTCTTACTCGTAACAGCAGTAGTCTGACACTTCCGTTAAAGAGCAACTTCGCTGCCGGGGATGTCATCTCCATGTCCGTTGCCGAGCAGGATTATCATCCGTTTGCTATAGGCATGGATAGCCAGACTTGGAACGAAGCAGGCACCGATTCGGAAACGGTTACTTTCTATGCTCATTACCCTGAATTGACCGACGAAGCTGCTACTACCAGATCATTGAGCAGCCGCTATCGCGAAATCAAGGGTGGCTTAGAATATTTGTTCGGTACAGCCCAAGCCAACAAAGGTTCTAAGAATGTTGCTCTTTCATTCAAGAGAATGACAACGCCCGTCGTTCTGCTCGACGAGAACAACCAGCCGTACGAAGGTAGAGCAATCGTTAAACTGTTCTTGAAAAACAAAGGTGTGCAAGACCTGTTCAGCGGTAAAATCGAAGCTGATCCCAATGCAAAACCGGAATACATTGATATCCGGAAAGTATCTGAAGGTATCTTGACTAACTTGATTCCACAGCTCATCAAAGCCGGCGAGAAAATAGGAACGGTTATCCGGAGGACGGTAAAGAAGAACCTATCATCGCAGAGGAGGACATTACCATAGAAGCCGGAACTCCTGTTGCGGTAAAATGTACGCAAGACGCGGAATCATTGACGAACGAACTCCACTATTCAGATAAGACTGAAGAATAAAAGTGATACTAATAAAATCCCCGGAACCGCTGTAGACACTCAGCATTCCAGGGATTTTTACACACAAAAGTTATTATTGAAATTGAAAACTGTCTTTTTAGGTTAGAAACGCATACCTACGGTAAATAACACTTGACTACGTGTATTCGTAACTTTCGTTGCTTCCGGTGAACCAATGACTGTATTACCATCTTCATCTGTAAATCCATTCACAAACGGATAGAAATTTTCTTTATATGTAGAGTATTTATAAGCCAAATCAGCATAAAACATTGATCCGCGATAACCAATACCCAATGTATAATTACTCATTGATTTAGAATTGGCAAAGTCTGTATCTGTCTGAATAGAGTTAATAGCCAAATCTTTGAAAGCATCTTGATGGAAAGCCGCAGTACTATAATTATATCCTGCCCTAAAAGCAAACTGTGGAATCACCTTATACTCTAGACCAAGACGGACTGTACTAACCCCTTTCAACATAGACGTCGTACTATTCTCAAATTCATAAGCAGAAGAATTACCTTCAGTATCTTTAAACTTCATGGAAGAATAATCTTGATACTCATACTCTGCTCCTAAAGCCAAGCTCTTGCCTACCGTATATCCCAAACTTACATTATAAGTCCAAGGAGTCTGAAAATCGAAAGGAAGAATCATATCCCCTTTTCCCGGAAGATTATCCCATGATCTCACGTCATATCCTTTTATTTCTCCAGTTACAACATCCATCACATCCGATATAACTTGTGCACTCGTTTTATAATCCAAACTATAGAATATTGGCGTATGTATAGCTAATCCAACCCGAAAAGGCGAATATTCAAAAGGACGAATAATAGCCCCAACTTCACGTCAAAGCCAGACCCTTTATTCTATTCCAACTCTGCAAATTATATCCTTCATCGTTTCCATAATCCTCATCATAAAAGTATACTTATTATAATCTACAGAATAAGCACCCAGCGTCAACCCCAAATATACCCGATCATTAAAATTAAATGATACATTAAAATCATATTGATCAATTCCACCGCGTTCTTCCGAGCGAAAATTTGCATATCCATTGTCCGGCATTCCTTCAAAATGTCCAGAGAGATATAAAGAGGATTACCATTTATATCCTTATACTGTACCTCCTCCCCTTTTCATCCTTATAGGTATAAGGAATATTGTTTACCCTCCTGTTTTGTCATGTATTGTTATATCCCTAATCAGTCCAGCATCAGCTCCAAGAATAGAAAGCCACCCAATACCATTATCCGTATAAGGCGAATCTCCCCATTTTCAATGCCAGCTGCTTGAGATGCCATTAGATAGGTTTGGGAGTAAAGCCCCAAATTACCTTCCATACGCATGTTGTTATTAAATGATTTCGCTTTATGATAGTTAAAACCGAAATTCACAAAACGCAGCGGAGTTTCATTACCAATCTTCGAAGAAAATACAAACCCGATGTTATTAAAATCTCCTTTAGTTAAATCGGAATTAAACTTTTTCCCCAAATACTGGCTTTCATTCCCATAAAGAGAAAGCCCAAATGAAGTCATTATATCATTACTGCGATAAAGGCCAATACCTGCCGGATTAGTCCCCATCGTAGATATGTCTCCTCCAAGAGCTCCCATAGCTCCACCCATACCCACAAATCGAGCTGTGCCATTCAAATCTTTTCCTGTTAGTTTGGCACCGTCATATATCGTTTGTGCCATTCCCAAGGCGCTATCATTAGCATCCCCAGAGCAATTAAAACACTTATCTTTTCATTCCTGTCAAAACCATTTAATTAATACTTATCTTCTGGCACTGCTACTACGAGAGGAACCTCCACCTGATGATGATCTAGAAGAAGAACCACCGCTCGAATAACTACCCGAGAGCTACTGCCACCTGACGAAGCTGGAGAATAACTACGTGAAGAAGAACGAGAAGTACCATAGGAAGAAGAACGGGTATTACTATTACTTGCTGGAGAATAACTACGCGGTGCTTCTGAACTTCCACGACTATAAGTTGATCTTGCACTACTGCTTCTAGTAGTGGTTCCAGACGAACGCGAATAACCAGAAGAACCAGTCGAACGGGAAGATGAAGAACTTCCGCTACTTCTAGTACTACTTGGACGAGAATAAGTAGCACTGCTACGACTACTTGAGCCACTGCGTTCACCTGAAGTCCGTGTACCCACTACACGTCTGGAAGTAGTTCCCCTACTATAAGTAGAACCAGAAGAACGAACAGAACTACCTTCTGAACGAACTGCAGAGCCTCCCCGAACAGAAGAACCACTGGAACGAACGGCACTCGAACCATAACGACGAATAGTAGAAGGATTCCTGTAACTGCTTTGTCCGGAAGAACGACGGTTTGTATAGGTAGGACCTGTCCAACGACCGCTTCCACCTCCGCCCCAGCCCCAGCTAGGACCACCATGCCAGTGGTGATGATGTCCCCAATATCCGCCGCCATACCAGCCACCCCAGTAGCCGCCACCCCAATAACCGGGGTAATATCCCCAAGAGTAATAAGGACGATTCCATCCCCAGCCATAGTTCCATCCCCAGCCGTAAGAGCCATAACGCCAATCCCACCAAAGCGGGTTACTGAACGTCGGGAATGCATAAGCATACATACCATCGGTATATACGTTCCAGTCCCATGAATTCGGACCGTAAACTACATCCCAGTACAACGGACTGCTGATACTGATAGCAAAACGCGGATTGCGGAAACGGATGATACGTTCAGCGTATTCATAGTCGTCTTCCGTACCATTGAATTCGCCGTCACCCATTCTCCGTCCAAATCCGGATTAGATTTTTCTTTTATATATAAGGTATCATTATCCATTACGAATTCATTTTCACGTGCATCGTAACGGCGGTTATATTCATCCACATCCCGTGTTCTTCCCTTACGGTCCTGAACAACCACTGTAGTACCCGGTGAAGTATAGATGTTAGTCGTCACCTGTTTCTTCGGTTCCTTCTTAACTGGAGTTTCTTTCTTCTCCTGTTTGTCTTTAGAAGGTACGAAGTAAAGGTCGTCATCAACGCTTTGTGCAAAGATACCTATCGGAAGGCACAAGGCAAATAGCAAGAAATAAACAATCTTTTCATATCATCTCGGTTTATGTAATTACTTAAACTTATTCACGTTACAAAGATAAGGAAGAGATTTTTCGTCCGGGGAGATTTTCCCAAAGGATAATAGGAAATCCCTATTTCTAACTATCTTTGTAGAAGATACAACGCTCACCGGCATAAAGTTCAGGCAAACTTGACTTTCTATACCCGGATTGCTGTATCTTTGCACATTATTCACCAGCATTAAAACAACTATGAAGTATTTTGAATTCACATTCCGCACCCAGCCTTGTACCGAAACCGTCAATGACGTACTGGCTGCCATATTGGGTGAAGTCGGATTTGAAAGTTTTGTTGAGTGTGAAGGCGGACTGACCGCATATATCCAACAGACATTGTGTGATGAAAACGCCATCAAGATTGCCATCAACGAGTTCCCCTACCCGATACGGATATTACTTATACATATACCGAAGCGGAAGATAAGGACTGGAACGAGGAATGGGAAAAGAATTTCTTCCAACCCATCATTATCGGAAACCGATGTGTGATCCACAGCACTTTCCACCAAGATGTCCCCAAAGCGGAATATGACATCGTCATCAATCCTCAAATGGCCTTCGGAACAGGACACCACGAGACTACCAGCCTCATCATTGAAGAATTATTGGACAGCGAACTGAAAGAAAAATCCCTGCTCGATATGGGCTGCGGAACTTCGATTCTTGCCATCCTCGCGTATGCGGGCGCACGCCCTGTACGGCCATCGACATTGATGAATGGTGCGTACGAAACTCCATCGAAAACATCGAATTGAACCACGTAGACGATATTGCCGTATCAGAAGGAGATGCCTCGTCGCTTGCAGGAAAAGGACCTTTCGACGTTATCATCGCCAACATCAACCGAAATATATTACTAAATGATATGAAGCAATATGTTGCCTGTATGCATACGAATTCCGAACTCTATATGAGTGGATTTTATGTAGACGACATTGCCGCCATCCGCGAAGAAGCGGAGAAGAACGGACTGGCTTTCGTTCATTATAAAGAGAAGAATCGTTGGGCAGAAGTGAAATTTATTTATAAAGGATAAGAGCCAACAAATATCTTTAAAGAGAAAGCTCCCTTATCATTAAAAGATATAAGGAAGCAAGCAAAATCGCAGTCGATATACGCTATAAACAAGCGTAAGGCTCCAGATTAATGCAGAAAAAATAGTGACGGTATATGCTTGGGATAGTGACGCTATCCCAAGCATATACCGTCACTATTTGCATCGGATAGCGTCACTATCTTATAAAGAGAAATAAAGTCGTTACGCGAACTCTTTTTTGACTTGTTGGCACCATGCTTTGATTTTCTTTTCCGCCTGTTTGGACTGATTATCCAAATCGACAACCAACCCGCACCACTGCTCACCACGTAAAGCCTTGGAACGTTCGAAAGTGTAACCTTCGGAAGAAGTAAAACCGACCAAGGTAGCCTCATCCTCTTCAAAGACTTCTGCCAGCAGACCGATTCCATCTGCAAAATTTTCCGGATAGCGTATCTGATCTCCCAAACCGAAGATAGCAACCTTCTTACCTTTCAATTTCATTGTCCGGAGTTCCGGCAACAGTTCGTCCCAATAAGTAGGAAGTTCCCCGTCAAACCAAGTGGAAGCACCCACAATGAAGCAGTCATAAGCAGCAAAATCATTCTGCCAGGCCTGCTCGATAGGCACTACTTCTATCTTGTCTTCACCAAACTCTTTCTGTATTTTCTCTGCCACCCAACTCGTTCTTTCGGCTTTGGTAGCATAAAACAAACCTATCTTTTCATAATTCTTCTCTTTAATATTCCAATAATTTCCGTGCAGCTTCGTATATCTTAGCTTCGTCCGGCAAAATTTCTTTTTCCAGTATCGGATTGAAACCGACGGGAGTAAACGTAGAACCGACACGCTGCACCGGTCCGTCAAGATAACGGAACATTTCCTCACCAATCATTGCTGCAAGCTCCGCACCGAAACCGGAGAATACTTTATCTTCATGTACAACCAATGCTTTGCTGGTCTTCTTGACCGATTCAAAGATTGCCTCTTTATCCAGCGGAATCAGAGAACGAATATCGATCACTTCTACTTTCCAACCCCCCTCTTTCTCCAATCGTTCGGCGGCATGCAGACAGAAATGGGTCGTATTTCCATAGGTGATAATACTCAAATCCATACCCTCACGACGGATACGTGCTTTTCCGAAAGGTACTTCAAAGTCTTCCGGCACCACAGTGGCGGCTTCTACCGAATTATACAATGCTTTCGGTTCGAGGAACAAAGTAAATCCCTTAGAGCGCATACTAGTACGTAACAATCCGGCTGCATCATCTGCAAAAGAAGGGCAGACAATTCGTGCTCCCGGCAATGTAGTCAAAGCTCCTTCTATATTTTGAGAGTGATACAGCCCTCCACCGATATAACCTCCGGAAGCCAACCGCAGCGTTATATTCGGGGCAAACTTACCATTGCTGCGCCAATACTCATGCGTACATTCTACATATTGTTCTACGGCAGGCCAGAAGTAATCAGCAAACTCCGCTCCCTCTATCACGACATGGATTTTAGGATCAAAGCGGCTCATTCCATTGGCAGTGCCTACAATATAATCTTCGGCAATTGGCGCACTGAACACACGGGCTTCGCCGAATTCCTGCTGCATCCCTTTGGTGACATTAAACACGCCGCCTTTCTCTCTGTTTGCTACGTCCTGTCCCCAGATAAACGTATCGGGATTGTAGCGGAATTCGGCTTTCAATGTCTCGTTAATGGCATTTACCGGAAGGTCTTTTCACCCTCTGCTTCATGAGTACCTTCTTTGTACTTTTGCGGTTGATAAGGTTCGGGCATCACAAAATCGTAGATGCTCTTAGGATCAGGATCGGGAGCAGCCAACGCTTTCGGTTGGCAGCCGACAGTTCTTTCTTTGCGTCAGCTTCGATCTGTTGCAACTCTTCTTCTGTCAGGCGTTTGTAACGCAACAACATCCGGCGGAATTTCATTAGCGGATCGGCATCTTTACGTATTCCAGTTCGTTCTCATCCCGGTACAGGGTATGTTTATCCGAGTTGGAATGGGAACCGATACGAACACAGTTGGCCTGCACAATCACCGGATTACGGGTTTCCCTTGCATATTCGTGAGCTTCGGTCATGGCATTCATCGAATCGAATACATCTTTTCCATTGCAATAGATGATTTTCAGGTTCTTGAAACCGGAGAAGTTCTCGGCTACTTTGCGGTTGGCTGTCTGTTCCGATTTAGGGACAGAGATACCATATCCGTTGTCCTGTATCACAAAATGACAGGAAGACGTTCAAGGCTGGCGCCATTGATAGCCTCATATACAAATCCTTCGGAAGTGGCAGATTCTCCGTGAGAAGTGATGGCGACTCCTTTATGTCCATAATATACCATTGCCCGTGCCACACCTGCCGCATGAAGGTCGTGTGTACCCGTTGCAGAAGAAATGTTTTCGATGTGCCATTCCGGTTTGGCGAAATGGTTCGACATGTGACGTCCGCCGCTACCCGGGTCTGTCGCTTTCGAGATACCATTCAGGATGATTTCTTCCGGAGTCATTCCGGCAGAAAGTACAGTCAGCATATCGCGGTAGTAAGGAAACAGAAAGTCTTCGCCCAAAGTGAATACCTGACCGATGGCAAGCTGAATACCATCATGCCCCGCGTAAGGAGCATGATAAGACCAACCCAAAGATTGTAGCAGGTATGACGGTGCTTTTTCATCCAAAGCACGTCCCAATGTCATCAGATGATACCACTTTTCAGGGTTTCTACATCTGTCGTTTTATATCATATTTCTTTTCATAGTGAATGAAGTTCTTAATGAGTGAAACAATCAGTTATCAGCCTTGCCAGTTTTCGAGGTAGTCGGCTATAAAGTGAAGGAAGTTACCTCCCAACATTCCGTCTACTACCCGATGGTCGTAAGACAAAGACAGATACATTTTATGGCGGATGGCAATCGTATCGCCTTCCGGTGTTTCTATCACAGCAGGTTTCTTCTCGATATACCCTACTCCCAAAATAGCAACCTGCGGCTGATTAATAATCGGTGTACCGAACAGGCTCTTGAACGTTCCGAAATTGGTAATGGTAAATGTACCGCCATCAATATCTTCCGGCATTAATTTATTATCCCTTGCTTTCAGGGCTAAAGAGTCAATGTCAACTGCCGCCGTTCAGATTCAAACGATCGGCGTCATGCACCACAGGCACAATCAGATTTCCATCATTCAGAGAGACGGCAATACCTACATTGATATGTTTCTTAAAGAGGATGTTATATCCGTCTATCGACACATTCACTTGAGGATAGGCTGCCAATGCTTTCGCTACGGCCTCGGTTATCACAGGCATATAAGTCAACACTCCTTCGCGACGGAAGAAAGCATCTTTGTTCTTTTCACGCCAACGCACCAGCTTGGTGACGTCCACTTCTACCACATTGGTTACATGAGGAGATACTTTCTTAGACATAACCATGTGATCGGCAATAATCCGGCGGACACGATCCATCTCTTTCACTTCAACATGCATGGCAGCAGGAGCAGACGATTTGGATGAAGTAGCAGACGACTGTGCAGCAGGGCAGATGCAACCGGAGACGTTTTCGGAGTTATCGGTTCGGGAGCAACAGCCACCGATGGTTTGCTTGCAGCCGGAGCAACAACAGCAGAGGCCGGTTTCGGTTCAGCCATATCTCCTTCTTCTTTCAATATAGTCTTTATATCTTTCTTACTCAACCGCCCTTCATAACCTGTACCTTGTATAGCATCCAACTCTTCTTTCGGAATCTTAGCTTCCCGCGCCAACTGAATCACAACAGGAGAATACCAACGTTCTTCCTCAACAGCAACGGGTTTGGATGTATCAACGGGGGGTGATGCAGTATTCACTGATTGACTCTTAGCAATGTCTGCTGCTGATTGTGATGTTCCGGAAACATCAGCGGCAACCTGACTGGCATCAGCTCCTTCGTTTGTGGCACCTTCGCTTGCCGGCTCCGTACCGGATGATTCTTCGCCATCCAAATCAATAATGGCAACTACTATTCCTACAGCTACCGTGTCACCTTCCTTATATAAAATCTCCTCCACTTTTCCCGCTACGGGAGAAGGGATTTCTGCACTTACTTTAGCAGTATTCACTTCAAAAAGCACATCGTCTTCCTGAATCATGTCACCCACCTTTACAGACCAAGAGACAATGGTCCCTTCGGTTATACTCTCGCCCAACTTAGGCATTTTATTTCGAATTTTGACATAGACAGTAAATTTATTATTCAACCTTAGATATATTACAACAATGGGCTGAAATAGAAAGTTTTAAGTTAAGTAAAATTTAACCGGATGCCAATCGGCACAAACTGTACATCAACGGCTATATATCCACTCTTTCTGAATATATTTCTCTTCCCGGAGCTGATTGATGGCTTCTATCTCCTCCCTGGTGAAAGCACTGACGGATTGCGACTTACTGAAATACTGAAAAGCCTTTTCTTTGAAATCAGTGACAGTCCCCGCCGGCAAATGCCTGCGAATATTAGTTACCTCACTCCGAACGGAAGGAACAGCATATACAGACGATAACGTTTCATCATCGACCATCGGTTCCGGATTCAATGCTTCATGTAACGCTGTAAGATCTGTATCATACAATAGCGTGCAATGATACAATACCCGATCCTTGTACAGGCATTGCGCACTTCCTGATATTTTCAATCCATTCAGATAAATTCCCAATCGTTCGCCTCCTGTTGCCATCAGTCCCATAGAGTTTAGGAAATCCAACGTCCGCTGCAAATACGTGACAAACTCCGGCAAGCGGGGAGTCGTTTCTATAAAAGTCAGATTGACATTGCCCAAATCATGGTACACTGCTCCCCACCGGAAAACGACGGGCAATATGTACCTGCTCCCGTTCGGCCCATTCCTGATCGACTTCCGACCGTAACCGTTGATGCTTCCCTATTACCACAGAAGGAGTGTCCTGCCAAAGCATGAAAATGTCTTCATTTCCTGCTTCAACAGATATTCTTCTGCAGCCAAGTGAAAGTAAATATCAGTAAACGGACTATAGATACATCGAATCATAGGTCAGACAGAATAAGAGTTAAAACATAATCTCGTGATAAATCTCTCCGACCGTAGGATGCGGGAATACAGTCTTCTGAAATTCTTCCACCGTATAGCCTCTCTGAATAGCAATACCTGCGATCACAATAAGTTCCGACGCCGGATTTCCCAATATGTGGCAACCGATGATCTTCCCTTCTTCATCCTGAATCAACTTACAAAGGCCGTTTCCCTGTTCATTCTCGGCTACAAACCGGCCGGAATAAGCCATCGGCAATTTGGACACACGATAAGAAAGTCCTGATTTTATCAGTTCTTCTTCTGTCTTTCCTACGCCCGCCACTTCGGGATTGGTATAAACAACTCCCGGAACACAATCGTAATTCATCCGGTCTTCCACTCCCAAGATATGATTGATAGCGACTTCCGCTTCACGAATAGCGGTATGTGCCAATAAAGAATGACCTGTAATATCCCCACAAGCATATACACGGGGATGCGAAGTCAACAGATGTTCATCTACTTTGACCCCGTTCCGATGCAATTCTATATTCAGCTTGTCCAGCCCCACTCTGGATAAATTTGCCTTACGGCCTACACTAAGCAAGATTTTCTCCGCTTCAATAGCGGAAACTTTGCCTTCTTTTTCTATCACGACTCCATGAGCGTTCACTTCCACTACTTTCGTATTCAAATAGAAAGTGACTCCCCGTTTGGCATATTCGGCGCGAAGCATACCGCTCGTTTCCTTATCCATCGCTCCCAAAATCTCCGGCATCATTTCTACCACATGCACCTTTACTCCCATGCTGTTGAAGAAAGAAGCAAATTCCATCCCGATCACTCCACCGCCAATAATAACAAGCGTCTTGGGAAGTTCTTTTATCTCCAACGCCTCCTTGGAAGTCCAATAACTGACTCCCGACAATCCCGGTATGGGAGGAATCACTGTATCGGAACCGGTACATACCAGCAAGTATTTCACGGAATAGGTTTCTCCATCACAGGTGATGCGGATCATCCCTCTCTCCCTCTATAAAGCTTCTTTCTCCACGATCGTCACCCGTAAGAATTCACAGTCATCTTCACGCCACCCGTCAACATTTTCACTGTTTTGTCTTTGCGGCTCATAATCTTGGATAAATCGAACGAAGGAGATTCGGCAGAAACGCCATATTTGGAAGCACTTTGATGCTATCCAGTATTTTAGCAGAATATAACAAAGTTTTAGTAGGAATACACCCCTCATTGAGACACACTCCACCCATTGCCTTTTCTCAAAAAGAACGGCTTTTAATCCGTTGGCCCTGCCCGTTCGGCAGCTGTGTACCCGGCAGGACCACCACCAATAATAGCTATATCAAAGTTCATAATCGTATCTTTTAAATAATAATACGATTATAACAAATGAGAGAAGAGATAAGTTGTTGGGAAAAGAAATACCTGTTACTTAATTGTCAGCTTTTAAGTTCCTCTAACGAGCCATTGAACACGTTCAGGTCTACGTCTTCTTTGATGCCGGGAACACTCCCTACATCAGTATGTTGCCAAAAGTCCCATTTCCCCTGATACTTTACAGAGTCAACATAATAATGGGCAATCCAGTAAGGGTATGTATTGAAGATGGAATCGTCCAGATAACGGGTTTTAAATTTATAAGAAGTATAAAGAATAGGTTTCACTCCATAATGAGATTCCACCCGGTCCAGCCAGCGTTTAATGCCTTGCTGCAATTCCTTTTTTTCCTTCCGCCCGGTCACTTCCACATCAAGTACGGGAGGTAAATCACCCGTATCCAGTTTCACCGTACGAATAAAGAAGTCCGCCTGTTTCAAAGCATCCGTACCAGGAATATAAAATGATAAGCACCACGGATAAATCCATGATTACGGGCATTGGCGAAGTTCGCCTCAAAGGTTGTGTCGTTATGATCTCCTCCTTCTGTAGCTTTCATAAAAACGAAATGCAAAGGAGTAGCCGTCTCTTTATTCTGCAACAGTCTTTTCCAATCAATCTTTCCCGGTAATGAGAAATGTCAATACCATGAATATCATATCCATCAGGGATACAAACTCCGTATTCCTTTAAACCATGACAAGGTTTCCATCGATAAGCATAAGGACGGATAAAGAAATAGTAGAATACAACGGAAAACAACCGATAATCACCACTGCCAAAATGTTACGAATCCAGACAGGCATCACAGTTCGATGCTTCATCTGTTCCTTTTGAGGTACGGGAAGTTTTGGAAGAAGAGGTCGTTCCCTTTTCTTGGTAGTGGAAACAGTTCTTTCTTCTGTACGGCAGACATCGGGTTGTTGCGTTGCGGCATTTACTTTAAACGATCAATGTTTTAGATAGGCACGGATTACGCGAATTAACACGGTTTTTAGTTATTTCTTATAAACCGTGTATTCCGTGTAATCCGTGCCTGAAAGAATCTTTCATTGCAGCTGTTATTGCAACTGTTACATCAACAACTGCTCTGAAGTGTATTTATTTAGCTTGTTCCAGCTGCAAAGTCTTAGTTGCCTGGTCGCAAACTTCTGTCGGACCGAAGTACTGGATCGGACCCGGATATACATAATCCGTTTCGATAGCCCAACGGTCACGTTGCGCAGCAAATGCCTTGAAAGGAGCACCATCCAGTTTCACCAATGCTTCTGGATAACCGGTTTCATTTCACCGTGGCGACGTTCCATGTTCATCATCATAGTGATAGGCACACCACCAGCAATCCATTCAGCAGCAGGAGCAGTTGTGTTGCGTACAGAAGACATATAACCAGTCTTACCGTTAGCAATCAACATAGAAGCTGTGTAACCCAGAGAGTAGCAATAGTCAGCGTCAAAGTTTGACGGAGCAGCACAACGTCCTTCATAACCGAAGAAGTGGTGTTGAGCAGCAAATTTACCAACATACTTGCTCTTCTTTCCATGCAGCCAACTTAGTAGCTACCATTTCAGACAACAGTTTTTCGGTTTCGATCAGTGATACCTGAACGTTTCCGTGCGGGTCACGATCCAAAGTCAACTGGCGGGCAACACCTTCCGGCAGACTTGCGTAGATAGCAGAGTTTTCCGGAGAAAGTTTGCGGATGATATAATCACGTTGGTGAGATTTCTTAATCTGACCGAATTCTTCAGCATTAGCAGCCAGGAAGTCGTTCAATTCAGCAATCAGGCGTTTCATGGCAGGAATGAATTCTACCAATCCTTCCGGAATCAAAACTGTACCGAAGTTGTTTCCCTGTGCGGCACGGTCAGCTACCACTTTAGCGATGTAAGTCACTACATCGTCCAAAGACATATCTTTAGCTTCTACTTCTTCAGACACGATACATACGTTAGGCTGTACCTGCAAAGCACATTCCAGTGCGATGTGAGAAGCCGAACGACCCATCAATTTGATGAAGTGCCAGTATTTACGTGCAGAATTACAGTCACGTTGAATGTTACCGATTACTTCAGCATAAGTCTTACATGCTGTATCGAAACCGAAAGAAGTTTCAATCATATCGTTCTTCAAGTCACCGTCGATTGTTTTCGGGCAACCGATTACCTGTACACCATACTTCTTAGCAGCATAGTATTCAGCTAATACACAAGCGTTTGTGTTAGAGTCGTCACCACCAATGATAACCAATGCTTTGATGCCAAGTTCTTTGATGATTTCCAATCCCTTTTCGAACTGGCTTTCTGCTTCCAGCTTCGTACGTCCTGAACCGATGATATCGAAACCACCCGTGTTACGGTATTCGTCGATAATATCAGCAGTCAGTTCCATATAATTGTGATCTACCAAACCACCAGGACCCAGGATAAAACCATATAATTTGTTTTCCGGGTTCAATTTCTTGATACCGTCGAACAAACCGGAGATTACATTGTGTCCGCCCGGAGCCTGACCACCGGAAAGAATTACACCTACGTTCATAGCGGGAAGAGCAACAGCTTCACCAGCTTCGAATGTAATCAACGGCATTCCATACGTGTTCGGGAATAATGCTTTGATAGCTTCCTGATCGGCTACAGATTGAGTAGCAGCACCTGCTACAGCCTTAACAGCTCCTGATGCCAATGCTTTCGGAAGTTTGGGCTGGTAAGCAGCCCTTGCGATTTGCAATGCACTTTTAGTCATTTTCTTTAATTTTTTATTTAAAGGTGTTAGTAAGTTTCTTGTCAAACTTGAAAAGCGTTGCAAATTTCGCACTTTTTCCGAAATAAGAAAGTAGCAGAGAGACTTTCTTATAATTTATTTCTTTTCTTATTCCGGAAATAAACAATTCATTAAAATCAGAAACCCTTTTTAATCCGAATAAGCATGAAATGAGTGATCCAAAACAAACAGTCCATTACAATAAATTAGTTTACATTATATTGCTTTTTCCTGCGAGAATAATGTAAATAATGCAGAGCAGAATTCACCTGCTATTCATAAAAGTGCCGTTGGGCAATGGTGAAATCACGGTTGCCCAACGACAAATTCACCATTGCCCAACGGTAATTTCGGCTATTTTGAATGAAAAGGATAAAAAAAATGAGGAAAGTTGAGATAACTTTCCTCATTTACTCGAATCAAAAAATTAAACAGCAGGATCAGGTGCTTCACCTTCAGGGCCATCATCCGAGCCATTGGCTCCTTCTTTATCTCCCTCCCCGCCTTTCGACGCATTAGAAACAGATTCGATGCTTACACCATTGAGCATCTGCTGGAATTTATTTCCCGAAGTAAAAATAATCTTTACTCTGGATATTGTGTCCGAGTCTACGTCTTCCTCTTTATCTTGGCTTTTGGCTTGAATGGCAGGACGAAATGAACCGAACTCTCCCAATTTCACCGAAAAACCTTCTTCCAAAAAAGAAATCATAGTGTCTTGAACACCCTTTAACACAACATCTACTACGCCTCGATGCATCCCAGTACGCTGGTTTACTTCATCGCATAGTTTGTTGTAACCGATACTACCAATGACAACATTAGTAGCAACGTACTTTGACAACGGATTCTCCTTGTCGAATTGAAGTACGATTTTTCTTTTTCTATATTTAACGCTCATAGCGCATAATATATTAACGAAGTTGCTCACTTGCAACTTCGGTGACAAAGATACGATAATATTTTGAGTCTTAAATAAAGACCTTACATTTTATTTGCTTCTTAGAAAAAATATGGCTATTTTTGCGAAATGAAAGTATGTATAGCGATACATTTGTTTTTAGAAAAGTTATTGTAAGAAGCGTTGTGCTTTATTCTTGTCATTGAGAACCTAGGAAATTTTCAAGAGAACACGAGAATAGCATGGTTGTTTCCTGCGTTGGTTTCCAGCGCGGGTCTGCTGTCCATCTATTTGTGTTTTCGGGTTTTCCTAGGACCTTCAATGATAAATAGTGGCACGCAGTTCCGCGTATTCTATGTTTCTATCCAAGTCATTTTATGAGTTTAACATTTTCTTAACATCGGTAAATTTAGCATTGTAAAACATGTATGTTTTTGGGTCGTAATAGACCTTCTTTCGCACAAGAGCCACAATAATCCTGATGAGTTTGTTCTTGACATTGTTTAAAGCCACTTGTGGCTTTTTACCACGCCCAATCAGTCGGTTATAATACTCTCTTATCTCTGGATTGAATTTTTTTGCACAATGAGCAGCCTGTCCCAGCAAGGATTTTATGAGCTTGTTGGCGAAATGGCTTGTTTTAGCCGGCGAGTGGATACTTGTGCCTGAATCTTTTCCAAACGGGGCAACACCATAATAACAGGCTATTTTGCGTGCGTCCAGGTCAAAACGTCTGAAGTTGTTGGTGAAGATAAGCAAACAGGCTCCGTTTTGACGTGCAACGCCTTTTATCGAAGTGATGATAGCATAGTTCTCCTTAAGTTCGGCATCACTTTCTATGATGCGGTCTATCATCAGGTCGCATTCCTTGATGGCATTATCAATCTCAGACATTAAATGCTTGCTTTGCGCTTGATAAAACTGATAGCCTTCGAGGGTTCGGCGGCTTCCTTGTCTTGCTTTCTAACATCCATGGCAATATGTTGCTGTACCAATTTATGCCGGTAAAGAAACACCTCACGAAGTTGTGACAGCGATTCGCTAAGCGGCTCAAACAGGACTGCCTTGTCTTGATGTCTCCAGGCGTACTCTGCGATCATGGATGAGTCGGTCTTGTCACTCTTGACACGTTGGATTCCGCTACTATGCTTGATGGAATAGGCATTCTCAATCCATATGTCAAGGCCTTTGCCATACAGCCATTTGCTCAGTCCCAGACTACATGATCCGGTGTCCTCGCCACAGAATAACCACTCGTTCTCCACGGACTTGTCCGCATTCGTTTTGACCCATTTGAAGAACTGTCGATAGCCCTTTTGTCGTTTGTGAACGTGCCGTATTCCCGATTACCAAACTCTTTGAGTCCACAAGCCTCGATGATGGCTGCATCGAATTTCTCTTTGGCAAAATCTATGCCGATAAATAGTTTCTTCATATCTTTACATATCTTTTTTTCAAGACTGATAAAAAGCTGTTTTTTACTCTAAACTCTAAATAGGCTCGTAGCCTTAATATTCTATCGGAGTTTTGCAGCTTGGCGGGGAGAGACCGTAACGCGGGATAGTCTCAAAGGACTTGCTTTTTTCTGGATTCCTCTCCCTGCCTGTCAGTCTTCTTCTTCATACAACAAAGATATTAAGACTGACATTGCTTCAATAAGTTCTCGGAACAAATTTATCTGCCACGCTTGGTATTATTAAGATAAATTTTCCACTCTCTTATCTTGCGACTGCAAACTTAGAGCTTTCTTTTTTTTGAATACTCCTATGGTAACTGGGGAGAATAAAAAAACAAAAAGTATGAATCTAATAAAATTTGTATTGTTCATTGGTTTATTATTGGGCATTACTGAGAAGGGGTTAACACAAGAGCATGATTGGAAAAAAGATAACTTGAAAGGCATAGTAGTATCTGTAAAAGAGATTGAATATGAAACAGAGACTAAGTTCGGAGAACATATTAAAAAAGGCATTAAAAATACTAATCAGATATTTTACAACGAACGAGGAATTATTCGTAAAAAGATCAATGAATACACACATGACACATATAGTACTTATTATATTTATAATGAAGCCCAGAAACTAATTAAAGAAATAACAGTAAAATTAGACTCCATAGAAACGATGAATACAGAAAGAATGATGGTCAAGGTAGCCCAAATAGATACAATAAAAATCAATGAATATATTTATGCTTCAAATGGGAAATTAGTCGAAATAAATCGTTACAGAAGATCTTTTCGGGACGGGGGAGTCAGTTTAAAAGAAAAAATCAAACACTCATATTCTCTTACAGAAGAAAAAATTCTAACCTATAATGCTGACGGAAGATTGACAGATCGAGTAATTATTCCTATCAATGTTAAAACAAATTCTCAACTTAAAAAAACAGGTTGTCAGTATAATAAATATGGGGATATAATGAAAGATGGCAATATTTCCTATGAGTACACATACGATAATCACCAGAACTGGACTACTCAAAAAGCTTATGTTTATTATAATGAAGAACCTAACGTACGACAGTGGACAGAACGAGAATATACATACGCCAACACGTTAGAAGACTTGGCAAACATCGTACGGAAAGAACAAATCGAAGAACAAAAGCAACAACAGTCAGCACAACGTCAACAACAAGCATCAAGGATGTTGAGAAAAGGCACAGCAAGCACTGGTGCAAGAGAAGCAATAAAAGTAGAAAAAGGTGCCTTGTATACCCTTTCAGGGCGATCATTAAGTAGCCTTCCTAAACCGCTGTGTGTGGTACAAGAACAAGGAAGAGTAGTAGTTAACATTACCGTAAATCCTGCAGGACTCGTAATAGCTGCCAGTATTAATCCTCTGACAAATACAACAAGTACAACTTTGCGTAATGCGTCAATAAAAGCTGCTAAAAAGGCTCGTTTTAATACTATTGACAGCATGAACAACCAGCAAGGAACAATAACTTACCATTTTGAATTACGTTAATCAGAGTTTCTAAATAGAAAATAAAGATTACTGCTATGAAATACGAAAATGTGACTATGAAAGGAGATGAGAATGAGTTTCGCTTTTCGCTTACCAAAGAAGGTAACAAAAAATTAGTCGTATTTGGCGTGAACCCAAGTACGGCCAACGAACAAACTGCCGATCTGACAATCACAAAAGTAATGGGATTTGCAGACCGAAATGGTTTTGACGGCTTTATCATGCTAAATCTCTACCCACAACGCTGCACTAATCCTGCAGACTTGGATAAAGAGATAGACGAAGAACTGCATCGCCAAAATTTAGAAGAAATCCGCCTATCTGTTTACAATATAGAAAGACCTGTTATCTTACTTGGATTTGGCGATACTATCCACTTGCGTCCATATTTGAAAAGATGCTTAAAAGAAATTGTGAATATACTTGCCACCTACAACCCTCAATGGAAAAACGTGGGAACATTAACTAAAAATGGCAATCCTCGTCACCTCTCCCGAGTTAGCTATGACAAACTTAGCAATTTTGACGTACAAGAATACATATCCACACATCTATAATATTATGAATAACATATATAAATTCCGATTTATACACATGGGTATAATATGCCTGTTGTTTTTATCTTGTACTCCTAATCCTGTTGAAGAAGCCAAAATAGAAATGCAGAAAGAATATCATGCCTATTTTGACAATACAATCAACATGATAGAACAATACAATTGGGTACAGTCTATCGATCTTCATGATTATTGGTATCCTGAAGGAACTACCACCATCGAAGCAGCTAATGATTTAGAAACGGTAATACAAGGATGCAGACGCCTATCTAAAAAAATTTCCACCATTGATGTAGATGATGAATGGGTTATTTCCGCAAAACAGGAATTACAACAAGTACTAAATGAAAAAATACAAAAAGCAGTTTCCATCACTCATAATCCTTTTTATGGTCTTGCAGGTGCTTTCATTGGGCTATTTGCCAACAGCGAAGCAACAAAAGAAGAAGCTAAGATACCAGAAGAAATTATTAATGCCTTGAATAACCTACAAAACAGTCTACAATCAAAAATGGACATAAGTGATGACATTGTACGTATGCGAGACAACATCATTAGTAATAAAGAACTGAATAAAAAACAATTTACTGAAATCAACAATGCTATCTTAGCAATGGCACGTGATAGTTTTTTAAACCATTTTCAAGGTTGGAAAGGAGTTGAATCTTACTTCGACAATAAGACAAACAACCTCAAAGACAGCACTTATATCAATAATATGTACCTATTCTTTTATGCACCGACAGAAGCTATAAAAAAATTAAAAAAACACCATTTATATGATGAACAGACAACTCAAATGTATACTGGTTTCTATGCTGAAGCTGACGCCTATTGTGAACCGGTAGATAAAGCAACGGATGATATTACCAGCATATATAAAGGAAAAGGTTTTATTATTGACTATTATTCAAATGCATTAGATGGAGAAGGGGAACTATATTGGAATATTTATTCTTATCAGGAAAAAAACGGAGATTTAACATTAACGCTCAAAAAGACTTTTCTTTACGATAAGAACAACAATTCCGTATCTATAAAAACGCCCAATAAAGAATATATAGGCAGTGAATATATTTATAAATCACTTTCTTGTGGGGAAAATTCTTACGCAGGAATACACACATCTAAAAAGGGAGAAAAATATGCAATAGTCTGGGTCAGGGATGATAAATTAGATGAATACTTCCTCAAAGATTTATTCTTATGTAAAGGAGTTATAGCTTATCTTACGTCAGATGAATGGCGGGATAAATAATATTAAATAGCAATTCTTATTTATCTATATTATATAATGACCAATATATTTTATAAAACCATTAAAAGTATGAAATCAATGAAGAATTTATTTGTAATTGGATTAACTTTCGTAATTTATGCCGGATTTACGGCTTGTGATAATGATGATGATAAGCAAGAGGTAACATTGCCAACAATATTCGAAGGTAAAAGAATCACTCAATGCGAATCTACAGCCAACGGTTATACAGAAAGAAATGCGTATAACTACAGTAATGGAAAACTCATCTCTTATAGTGAGTATGAGATTAGTAACAAAGAAACTTTTGAAGATAAATATACCATTGATTATGAAAATAATCAAGTTCGAATTTCATGGAAAGACGGCAATGACAGTGAAATTTGCACATACTCCTTAAATGAAAACGGCTTTGCAACCTCTGCAATATTAGTCACTAAAGAAGATGAGGATGTATGGAATACACATTATACTTTCGAATATGACGCAAATGGTTATCTAATCAAAATTACGGAAGGAAACGATGGAGAAGAACCGGAAATAATAGAAATAGAGCGAAATGACGGTGACGTACTATCATTCAGTTACGATGACAGTCAATATACATATACCTATACTTCAAATATAAACAAAGGCGGAATTCTTCCGGTTGATAACGGCTGGCTTGATATGGAAGCAGAACTTCATATTGCATATTATGCAGGAATCTTGGGTAAACCCACAAAACACCTGATTGCATCACAAAAAAATAAATTCGGCTACAGTAGCTATGAAGAAACCTATGAATATAGGTTAGACGCCGACGAGTATGTGAAAACCTGTACAATAACAGACAACAAAGGTGATGTTTCTTCCTATAATTATACATTTGAATAAATTTTCCACTCTATAAATATATAATGCAGTGATACGAACTTCTCATACAAAAAGTTCATAACACTGCATTATTCATTCTCCAAAAAGCAAATCAAAAAACAGGCTAGAGTATCTTGAATATGAAACATTCCAATACTATCAAAACACTCTCATGAAATAAGTTGTCTGCCCTTATCCGTAAGTCTCAACTTCTGATTTCGATTATTTGGAACATCTGGAATAGTCAATTCCAAATATCCCTGTTCAATGAGAGGATTAATATGAATCTTAAAATTCTTCGAATGATAGATGACGCCTAGATGCTCCAGAATTTCTCTTCGTGATTTTGGCTCACGACAGAATTTTAGCACCTTCATCATATTGGAATTCACACCTTCTCTGACACCTTCTCTGACACCTTCTCTGACACCTTCTCTATCGTTAGTTAAATAAAAAGTAACAATTGACGTACTAATATCACTTGCTATAGTCATTTCATTACCTGTCAGATTCTTCCAATTACGCATAGTATCTATGCCATATCCCACTGTCTCAGCAAGATGCACAAGACGGAAAAATTTTGCTATAATCGGATTACGAGGATTGGAATAAAGTTGTTTTCCCAATTGTTCTACAGGAATCGGATAAGAACCTGCATTAAAGAACTCCACCCTATTAATATAAATACGAATACAAGAATGAATAGTACTGAAAGGATCAAAGTGCATAAGCATATTAACTAACGCTTCCCTAAGCACCTTAAATTGAGAATCATCTTCCACATTGAAACCATCTCTATTCATTTTAAACGGCGTATCAACAATTAACCTTATCCGCTTTATCAATACCATATAATATTCCCACAAGTTATCTTGCTCCGGAATACGATATGTATATCTAACTTTGGCTTCTGATATATTATTACCGGGTATTTCTATCAAGTCCATCCAAAAAGTCGGTACATATTCTCTTACTCGCTCATACTTACCGAACATAATCAAACTTCCATAATTTATCTGACCGCGACTGTCACTTATGCCAAGTTTTTCACAAAACTCAGCATCGTCCTGCGACAATAAATTTGGTTGATCTCCCAACAATTTCATATAATTTCTGTAACTATGAAGTGAATCTGTATTCAGCATAAAAATGTTTGTATCGGGTATAGTCTGATCGGATTTTACTCCAAATGCCTGATTTCGAAACATCGCTGTGATCTCGTTGTTATTTGCTCGTTGGTCACCACTGCCAAAACGTATAAACGTGTTTTGAGGATTGTTAAAATAGATGGGCTTTTGCGGAGATGACGCTATATGGAATGCCAGCACCTTCCGTCCGTCAATATGATAAAGTTTGCTCTTGACATCAACAATAACATTAAACTTCTGAGAGCGGATAGTACCTAGAAAATCTTGTTCCAACTTCTCTGCATTATCTACCCCCGATACCTCAAACTTTTTGCCGTTTTGTTTCACTCCGAGCACAATCCATCCACCTGATGTGTTTGCAAAAGCACTAACAGTTTCCCATACACTTTTTGGTAATTCACTTTTAGCTTCTTTTGCTTCAAAGTCATCCCATTCAATGTCACTTAATCTATTTAGAAGTTCTTCTTTGGTCATATTACTTTGTTTGAATGCAAAGATACGAACAATAAATTCATCCCCAACCTCATACAGGCAAAGAATACTATACTTCTAATCATTTTTCCAACCACCGCCTAAAGCCTTATAAAGTTGCACAACAGTAATCAACTCGTCACGGATAGCATTACTCAACCCAATCTGTGCATCAAAATATCCACGTTGGGCATCCAATACGTCCAGATAATTAATAACTCCATTGATGTATTGCAGTTGTGCCAGGTCCATGTAGCTCTTGGCCGAACGTTCCAAATTGGCACGAAGTTCATACACTTCCTTGATCTTGTTGAAATTGACAATTGCATTACGTGTTTCCTTGAAAGCTTCCAGTACGGCTTTTTCATAACTATGTACTTCAGCCTCATAAGCTGCCTTTTTGGCTTTTAATGCCGCACGGTTCTTTCCCCAGCCAAAGATCGGAGTCAGCAAAGCTCCTTCCATCACTGCATAGGGAGATTTCAAGAGTTCCGACAAAGAGGTGCTTTCACTACCGAAACCACCTGTCAGGGCAAGACGCGGGAACATATTTGTATAAGCCACTCCCACTTTCGCATTGGCAGCAATCAATTTCTGCTCTGCCTGACGAATGTCGGGACGGCGTTCCAATAATGTAGACGGCAACCCAACAGGAAGTGTTTCCGGAGAGTTAAACTCCTGAAGCAAACGGGAACGGGCTATCTTATTAGGATATTCACCCGCAAGATAAGCAATATCGTTCTCTTTCAGGGAGATTTTACGTTCCAAGTCAGGAACCAGAGTGGCCGTACGTGCCAACTCCACTTGTGCCTGTCGATAGGAAGTCTCGGAGGTCAATCCACCGGCAAACCGGATACGTGCCAGACGTACCCCTTCTTCACGGGCTTTCAACGTCTGTTTGACAATATCAAGCTCTGTATCCAAAGCTACCAGTTCATAGTAAGCCTGCGCCACTTCAGCCACAATCGTCATCTGCAATGCACGTTGCGCCTCAATAGATTGCAGATACTCGGCAATGCTGGCCGAACGTGCCCAACGTAGATTTCCCCACAGATCGAGTTCCCATGAAACAAGAAATTGTGCTTCAAAGGTATCTGATCTCTTGAAAGCGTCTCCTCCATGATTCTCAAGTTCGCGTTCCCCTGTCACTTTTCCTTTAATATCCGGAAGCAATGCCGCCGTAGAAATTCGTTTCTGTGCAGCCATTTCTTTCACACGGGCAGCAGCAATCAGCATATCTTTATTATGATCCAATGCACGCTCTATCAGACTTCTCAATGTAGCATCCGTATAAATATCCCTCCAGTCCTGAGCACCGAAGCTGACCGAATCCTGTGATCTTTCCAAGCTGTCGGGTAAATGAAGATCAGGACGGACATAGCTTTTCCCTACCTTGCAGGAAGTCAGTACTCCGGCAAGTAACAGGATAGCAATATATAGTTTCTTTCGTTTCATTATTTCTTATGTTTTAAGATTTTCGACTTTGTTTTATACACCATCACAAAGAAGAACGGCACAAGAATGATACCAAATACGATAGCAAATATCATTCCGAAAAATACACCTGTACCGATTGCCTGCCGGCTTGCCGAACCCGGACCACTTGCCAGTACCATTGGAAGCATACCGAGCACAAAGGCAAGAGAGGTCATTAGAATCGGACGGAAACGCAATTTGGCTGCGTATATGGCCGACTGCACCAAGTCTTCACCTTTATCTACCTGCACCTTTGCGAACTCTACAATCAAAATCGCATTCTTAGCGGCAAGTCCGACCAACATAACCAAGCTAATCTGGAAATAAACATCGTTTTCCAATCCGCAAACCCAGACTCCCAAATAGGCTCCCAAAGCAGCCACAGGTAAAGAAAGCAATACGGCAATAGGCACTGTCCAACTTTCGTATTGTGCGGCAAGGAAAAGGAAAACGAACAAGAATACCAGTGCCATCACCATACCTGTCTGACCTCCCGCCTGCTTCTCCTGATAGGAAAGACCGCTCCATTCCAGACCGATATTATCGGGGAGATGATCTTTGGCAATCTGTTCCATGATCTCCATCGCCTGTCCGGAACTATATCCTTGCGCAGCTGCTCCACGAATAACGGCCGTAGTAAACATATTGAAACGTTTGATACTTCCCGGTCCTGTGGTATATGATGCATTTCCCAGAGAAGTCAACGGTACCATCGCTCCATTGGAGGCTTTTACGAAAAATAAATTAATATTGTCTTTATGTTCCCGGTAAGGAGCTTCCGCCTGAATATAAACCTTATATATACGGTTGAACATATTAAAGTCGTTCACATACACCGAACCGGTATAAGCCTTCATGGTAGAAAACACATCAGCCAAAGGCACACCCAGCATCTTCACTTTGTCTCGATCCACATCAAAATAGAGTTGTGGGATTTCCGACTGCAAAGAAGATGATAAGCCGGCCAGCTCTTTACGTTTGGATGCATAGTACATTAATGTATCTGCTGCGTCTACCAAATTATCAAAAGTGGCTTCTCCGCGAGCTTCCAGCTGCATCTCAAAACCTCCCGAACTACCCAGTCCCGGAATCACCGGAGGGGTGGACAGATAGACTTTACATTCCGGATATTCCTGAAGATGTTTTTCCACCGTATGCATAATCTTCTCAATAGTAGTACTCTTCCGTTCTTCCCAAGGTTTCAGGATCACCGTCAGTTCAGCACGTCCCTGGTTACTTCCGACACGCGGACTACTTCCCGTTACATTCTGTATATATTCGATATATGGATTCTTCTCCAAATAAGCAATGGCACGTTCTGTTACGATACGGGTACGTTCCAAAGTAGCTCCTTCCGGCAGTTCCAATTCAATTTTGAAATATCCCTGGTCTTCTACAGGCAAGAAACTGGTCGGAATAATACGGTGAATCAGCATAATAGCGATCAATACCATACCAAAAGCACTTAAAACCCGGCGAGGATGCTTGATCGTACGAGTCACGGCAGCCACATATTTATTGCTACCGATGCCCAGCCATTCATTAATCTTCCGGAAAACGATATTCTTTTTCTTTCCGTTATCCGGCTTCAGAATCAATGAACACATCACCGGGCTCAATGTCAGAGCCACTACCGTAGAAATAAGTACGGACACCACAATCGTCACCGTAAACTGGCGATACAACTGCCCTGTAATCCCACTTAAAAAACTAACCGGAACGAACACTGCCGCCAATACCAGTGATGTGGCAATCAAAGCACTAGAAGTCCGTTCATCGCTTTCTTCGTTGCTTCGTATGGGCTTAGATGTTCCGTTTCCATGATATGTTCTACGCCTTCCACCACCACAATCGCATCATCCACCACAATACCGATGGCAAGAATCAATCCGAGTAATGTCAGTATATTCAGCGAGAAACCGAAAATCAACATGAATCCGAAAGTACCGATCAATGAAATAGGCACCGCTACTACCGGAATCAACGTTGCACGCCAGCTCTGCAAGGATAGATAAACCACCAATACAACTAATACCAACGCTTCAAACAACGTCTTATATACTTCATGAATAGATTCGGAAATATAAGTCGTCATATCGAACGGAATCTCATAGCTCAATCCTTCCGGAAAATTCTTGCTAATCTCATCCATAGCCTCTTTTACCCTCTCGGCTACTTCCATCGCATTTGCTCCCGGCAACATATAAATACCAAGCACAGCAGCATTCTCGCCGTTGATACCACTTTCCGTGTTATAAGAAGAAGCCTCCAACGATACACGCGCCACGTCTTTCAACCTGATAATAGATCCGTTGGCATTGGCACGCACTACAATATCTTCAAACTGCCCTACGGTAGACAAACGTCCTTGAGTCGTAATAGGAATGGTAATATCCAGTCCCTGCACCGGTTGTTGTCCCAATACACCGGCCGCTGATTCACGGTTCTGATCCTTCAATGCATTCTGTAAATCCTGTACGGTCAGCCCAAAGTTTGCCAACTTATCGGGTTGCGCCCATATCTGCATCGCATAATAGCGGCTACCTATATTAGATACACGTCCAACCCCAGGAATACGGCGAATTACATCGAGCACGTTGATAGTAGCAAAGTTACTCAAATAAATTTCGTCGAACTTCGGATCAGTAGAAGTCAAACAAAGCGTCATCAACTGACTGGGAGCCTGTTTTTCTACTGAAATACCATTCTGAATGACTTCCGCCGGCAAACGGGATTCCGCTAATTTCACACGGTTTTGAATCTCAACGGCTGCCAAATCCGGATCAGCAGATACATCAAAAGTGACCGTTGCCGAAAAACCTCCGGAGTTAGAACTGTTTGATTCCATATAAAGCATACCCGGCGTACCATTGATTTCCTGCTCAATCGGAGTGGCTACTGCCTGCGACACGGTAAGTGCGCTGGCACCCGGATAGGATGCGCTGATCTTCACCACCGGAGGGGTAATCTGCGGATATTGATCCACCGGAAGCATCGTCAGACCAATAATGCCGACAATCACAATCACGATGGAGATTACGGCCGAGAAGACCGGCCTATCTATAAAAAAAGTAACTTTCATCGTTTATTCTCCTTTCGCGTTATCCTTCGTTCCGGTAGTGTTTTCTTTTACTCCGGTCACTTCATTTTTTGTCGTAGTTATACTGTCCCCAGCTTCGGCTTCCGGATCACTGACCCGTACTTTCATGCCCGGAGTCAACTTATGGAACCCTTCTACAACCACCATTTCTCCTTCTGCCAGTCCTCTTTCTACCACCACATTATTCCCGACTTCCGGTCCTAATTCGATAAAACGTTTCTCTACCGCATTATCTTTGCGCATGGTATAAATATATGCTCCACCCTTTTCGATGGTAACGGCTTTCATCGGAACAACAAGTGCACCTTCACGAACATCCAGCAACAACTTTACCTTTGTAAATTGTCCCGGCAACAATACTTGTTTCGGATTCGGCATTTCTGCACGTACAGAGAAAGTTCCGGTTTGAGGATCGACTTGCGGTTCGGCAAAATCCACATATCCTTTAAATGGATAGACGGTATTATCCGCCAATGTAATGGTAATATTCGGCTGCCAGGAACGGGTGGAATCCTGCTGTCCCAAATTAATGTTTCTTTCTTTACTCTTCAAATAATCGAGTGCTGTCATACTGAAATCCACCAATACTGTATCACTCTTCACAATGGTAGCAAGCAATGATTTTCCTCCGGGGCCGACTAACGTACCCAAGTCCACATTTCTTTCACTAATGTGTCCCGATAAGGGCGAACGAACAATGGTATAACCCAATTCCAGTTCAGCCTGTGCCAAATCCGCCTCGCTCATGGCTACCGTTGCCTCGGCACTTTCATAAGCGGCTTCCGCATTATCCAAGTCCAACTGGCTTGCAGCGTTCTGTTCAAACAACGGACGGATACGTTTTAAATCACGTTCCGCTTTCAAAGCCTGCGCTTCGTCTTTTTTCAATTGCGCTCTGGCTTTATCTGCTTTGGCACGATACTGGTCCTGGTTGATTACAAACAAAACCTGATTCTTATTGACATATGTCCCTTCGGCAAAAAGCATATTTTCCAGATAACCTTCCACACGGGCACGTACTTCGACGAACTGTTGGGCACGAATACGCCCCACATATTCCCCGTATATCTCTACGTCGTCTTTCACTACCGGTTCAACAATGACTGTCGGCATTTCCGGCGCAGCCTTCTGAGGTCGGGTCAGTATCCAATACACACCCAACACAACTACCATACACATAATAGCAGCAATGGTTCTCTTTCTCCTCAGTTTCAACTCATGTTTCGAAAAGAATAATCTCATATCGAATCTTATTATTTAATTTAACTTATGTTTGTTCTATATCCTTATTTACAACTCATATACCAAAAATGCGTTACCTGCATTATTTGCTTAAAATCAAAGCATTAGATATTTCTTCGTTTTGCAGAAAGTGTGGAAATTCACTGTATGGTGTAGAAAAAATCCACATTTCCGACTTTTGGAACATTTTTTTTAGTTCCCATTTCAACAACTAAACAAATTATGCTCTACATTTGTATTATATTAAACATCAACACTAGACCACATCCTAATGAAAAAACAAATCTTTTCAACATTAGTTTTATCAATTGGCATCTTATTGCCTTTTTCTTTGCATTCTCAAGAGCAAAGGAAAAAGGTAGGTGTCGTTCTAAGCGGCGGCGGTGCCAAAGGAATGGCACACATCAAAGCACTGAAAGTAATTGAGGAAGCCGAAATCCCTATCGACTACATAGCCGGTACCAGTATGGGAGCTATCGTAGGTGGCCTTTATGCCATCGGTTATACTACGGAACAATTGGACAGCATGGTACGGAAACAAGATTGGACATTCCTGTTGAGCGACCGTATCAAACGAAGTGCCATGTCATTGACTGATCGTGAACGGTCTGAAAAATATACAGTCTCTATCCCTTTCACCAAAACTCCCAAAGATGCTGCTACCGGAGGACTCATGAAAGGGCAAAATCTGGCCAACCTATTTTCAGATCTCACTGTGGGGTATCATGACTCCATCAACTTCAATAAACTTCCCATTCCTTTTGCTTGTGTGGCAGCCAATGTTGTCAATGGAGAACAAATTGTATTCCATGACGGAATACTCTCAACCGCTATGCGTGCCAGTATGGCTATTCCGGGTGTATTTACTCCGGTACGGCAAGACAGCATGGTATTAGTGGACGGCGGCATTGTAAACAACTATCCGGCAGATGTTGTGAAAGCCATGGGAGCCGATATTATTATCGGAGTAGACGTGCAGAATGCTTTGAAGAAGGCTGACAAACTCAACAGCGTCCCCGATATTCTGGGACAGATTGTAGACATCACCTGCCAGTCTAACCACGAAAAGAATGTAGACCTCACAGACACTTATATCCGTGTCAATGTGGAGGGATATTCATCCGCCAGTTTTACCCCGGCTGCCATCGACACTCTGATGCGAAGAGGCGAAGAAGCGGCTAAAGAACAATGGAATTCGTTGCTTGCCTTGAAAAAGAAGATAGGAATAGCCGAAGATTATACTCCGAAGCAACATGGCCCTTATTCTTCTCTTTCCAATGCACGCACAGTTTATGTGACGGACATCTCATTTTCCGGTGTAGAGGTGGATGATAAAAAATGGCTGATGAAGAAATGTAATCTGAAAGAAAACAGTGACATTACCACTCAACAAATAGAACAGGCCTTGTATCAATTACGTGGCAGCCAATCCTATTCCAGTGCCAGTTATACGTTGAAAGAGACACCTGAAGGTTATCACCTCAACTTCCTGTTACAGGAAAAATATGAAAGAAGAATCAACCTGGGTATACGTTTCGATTCGGAAGAGATCGCATCTTTGTTGGTCAATGCAACAGCAGACCTCAAAACTCGTATTCCTTCCCGCCTGGCTCTTACCGGTCGGTTGGGTAAACGATATGCTGCCCGCATAGACTATACGCTGGAACCAATGCAACAGCGTAATTTCAACTTCTCGTATATGTTCCAATACAATGATATCAATATTTACGAGGAAGGCGACCGTGCCTATAATACAACTTACAAATATCATCTGGCCGAATTCGGCTTCTCTGATGTATGGTACAAGAATTTCCGTTTCGGACTCGGTCTTCGTTTTGAATATTACAAATACAAGGATTTCCTGTTTAAGAAACCTGAAATCTCCGACCTGAAAGTAGAATCGGAACATTTCCTAAGTTATTTTGCCCAAGTGCAATATAATACATACGATAAAGGACGTTTCCCTTCTAAAGGAAGTGACTTCAGAGCCGCCTATTCACTCTATACGGATAATACGGCACAATACAACGAACACGCTCCATTTTCAGCACTGAATGCTTCGTGGGCAAGCGTCATTCCTGTAACCCGCCGTTTTGCAGTCATTCCTTCCATTTACGGACGTATCCTGATCGGAAGGGATTTTCCTTATCCGCTACAAAATGCCATTGGTGGTGAAGTCCCCGGTTTCTATATTCCTCAACAATTACCTTTTGCCGGGGTTACCAATCTGGAATTAATGGACAACACCGTTATGATCGCCTCTATTAAATTCAGGCAACGTATGGGAGCCATTCATTATCTCACGTTGACAGGCAACTACGGACTAACGGATAGTAATTTCTTCGATATATTGAAAGGCAAACAATTATTCGGTATCAGTGCCGGCTATGGAATGGATAGTATCTTCGGACCATTGGAAATATCATTAGGATATTCCAATCAGACGGATAAAGGAAGCTGCTTTGTGAATTTAGGATATTATTTCTAATTACCCAGACAATATCGGTCAAGCTAAAAAGAGAAGTAAAAAAAACCGTCACTCACGTGAAAGTTATTCTTTTACTCTCTATAACAATGAACAAACTTAATAATTAACCTTATGACTTAAATGTCTTCAGTGTACATCATAGACATACAATTATCTTATTATTCCCTTTAGATTTTAAAGGGTGTCATTTTCAGATATACCCGATAATCTTTAATCATGCCTGTCTTACCGGCTTCTGCTCTCGGCAAATATGAAAATCCGGTTACTACCTTATCTTCACCGAGATTAATCACAATCTGATGCGGGAATTTATGTTTGGCAGCCGAAGAATAGCTTGTGTGCCAAAAGGTAGATTCCTGCAAGTCGAACACATTCGTTGCAATATTATTCGCTTCTTCCGTTTCCTCACTATCTGCATAAACAACTTTCCAATGTTGGCGTGACAAGGGCTTGCCATCAGCTCCCAGTAACTCCAATTCCGCAATGGCTGCAAAATCTTTCCCATCATGTGCATTCAATGCTTCCAGACAGAAGAAACGTGTTTCCACCTCTTTTCCAAACTTCACATGTTGCCAACCATTACCCGCCTTGAAAGAACCTTTATAAACGGGCGTTTCTCCGCTCAAGTCCAAGTTCTCACCTACTTTACGATGTGCATAGGCAGCACCATGAACGCGTAAATTATCGAGAATAGGTTGTTGCAAGCCTGCCGTTTCCGGTTGTACAGGTCCAGCCATATCCAATATAATCACTTCGTTCTCACCTTTCTTCAACCAACATCCCGGCACATATAAGGTTTGTTGTGGTCCTATTTCCCAGTAACGTCCAATAGCATAACCATTCACCCAGACCATCCCTTTACTCCAGTTAGTCATATCCAGGAAAGTATCACCGGTTTTATCCAGTGTAAATGTTCCACGATAATATGCAGGGTCTTTTTTCGGATTATCTTGTTTCACAAATTTCTTATTCTTTGCAAAAGCATAATCAACCGGGATATTATAAACTTTCCAATTCTTCAATGAAGTAGCAGCACCGTCCGATTGAATTTCCACCTTTTCAGTAATACCTTTCCAATCATAAATACCTTTACCGAAATTCATACGGCCCATCGCTTCTACTAGAATATCCAATTGGGCTCCTTCTTTCACAGGTGGAAGAATAACAGTCCCTTCCCCTTTCAAACGACTTAACGTCGCCAATTTCTTGCCATCAAGGAAAACCTGTGCCCAGTCATGAGCCTCTGTAATTGTCAGAACTTGCTCTTCGTTAGATGCCGGAAGTGTAGTTCGATATAGAATACTTCCCCAACCCTGATCAAACGCTTCCATTGACTGAATATTTTCACTGATTTTGGCTCCGGCAGATTATCAAACAGTATCGCCACTTCATCTAACTTAAATGAAGGAACAGTAATCGTTGGAATAGAATCCGGGATTTCCGGCAACGATTCGCCTTCAGGTAAATAGTTACTTAACAATTTACGTACTTCAAAATATTTGGGAGTGACTTTTCCTGATTCATTGATAGGTGCATCATAATCATAAGACGTCGGAGAGAAGTTCGGAAGTTTGCTCCTCCCCAATGTTCGAAACTAGTACCTCCATGAGTCATATATAAACTAAATGAAATATTACGATCGAGCATATCTTTCATTCCTTTTACCAAATCCTCCGCACTGCGTGTTTCATGCTTCGCTCCCCAATGATCGAACCATCCGGACCAGAACTCACTACACATCAATGGAGTATCAGGACGAAGCTCTTTCAAACGTTCAAACTGCTGATCTATATTGGCTCCCGTACCAAAATTGACAGTCCAAAGAAGATCATCCAAAGCATTGTTCTCAAAATTAGAATTCCAGTCACACTGGAATAAAGGTACCCCTGTGAATCCCGCTTGCTTCACAAGATCACGGATAGCAGAAATATAAGGCTTGTCAATACCAAATGAGCCATATTCATTTTCTACTTGTACCATAATTATATTCCCACCTTTACTAATCTGAAGATCAGCAAGTTGTTTACCAACTTCATTCATAAACAGTTTCACACGTTCCATATAATACGGATCCTGTTCACGGAGCTTAATATCTTTCTTTTTCAGTAACCACCAAGGCAATCCGCCCATCTCCCACTCTGCACACACATAAGGACCAGGACGCACAATGACGTACATACCATTCTCCTGTGCAAGACGACAAAATGCTGCAATATCCTTTTGCCCGGTAAAATCATATTTTCCTTCTTCCGGTTCATGGAAGTTCCAGAAAACATAAAGGCAAATGGTATTCATACCCAACGCCTTAGACATTTTAATACGATGTTCCCAATATTCTTTTGGAATACGAGGATAATGAATCTCTGCCGCTTTTACGACAAACGGCTCTCCATTAAGTAAGAAAGTCTTGTCACCCACCTCAAATGTTCCCTTTGAAGATTGAGTACAGGAAGTGCTGAATACAGTCACTAACAAAATAAGCAAATACAATAAAGGTCTTTTCATTTTCAATCTATTCTATTGTTTTCATGATACATTAATCTCTTTAGAAATTCACCACCGGTTAATGTTTCCATTAAAACCGATAGCGAATTTGAAAACTAATCCCATTTAATTACCCCAAAAAACTAAAACTATTACCTATTGAAAACTAAAAAATAAACACACATATCAATTAATCAAATCTGAATCTGTTACTTTACAAATCAGTATAAAATTCTCGATACTATATTCTATGAAATTACAATTGCAAAGATGGAACATTATTTGAGAACAAAGGTCTTCAAATCAGTCAAAACAGTATAAATATCATTCAATATAACGTAAGAAACTGTCTTTGAGCGATAATACACCATTCAATAATAAAAATCCTGCCAATACCTTTTACAGTACCGACAGGATCAGCATTCATAGAGAGGGTTAGCTAGTTCTTATTTATTAGACATATTATTTTATCAGCCTAAACCAATTCTACTTAATATAAAAGGAAATAACCAAAGAAACAGAGATGAAACAATAGCTTAAAAAATTTCAATGACAATGGTAGCCGGTATAATATACCAGAACTGGGTAAAGCTTTCTCCTATAAGAATACCACTCCAAACAAAATCCAATAATACAGAATTCATATTCGTCTATTTTTTATTATAAGCTATTCTTGTGCAACACAACTTTTATTTTCCCGGCCTTCCTCTTCCTTACCCTCACCTCCTTCGTCTTCATACCTGAAAGACTAACCTCCAAAACAGGTCTTTTTCCTGATACTTGAAGCATGAATCGACCATTCAGGTCAGAATATGTCTTATGGTTAGCTCCTCTTTCAATAATTTCCGCACCTATATTCGGATGACCGTATTTGTCTACAACAGTACCTTTTACAGTGACAGCCTTTACCTTTTTAATGACAACTCCTCCCGCCACGACAGTACATCTTCTGACAACCCGATTTCCCATAACTTCCACTTGTGGAAGCATATTAGAGTCATTTTTCAAACGATCCTCCCCCACTTGCTGCCCATTCAATGATGTAGCCCCCATTGCAGACATTCCAAGCGAAACACCCACTATTTTAATAACCAGTCCCATCCTCCGACGGAAAAGAAGTTGCTGTTCCAGATAATGCACTTCAGCCTCACACTTTGGACATGTACCTAAACAATCTCCCCGATATTTACATTCGGATGTAATGAGTTCGATATCATTAGCTTCCGCTATCTGTCTCCGAATTTCTTTCAATATTCGGCATTTTTGCTTACCTTCTTTCATCACTATATTTATTTAAATAGGTTATTCTCTTGCCATATATCTATCTTTTCAAAGAATCAATCAATTTGCAAATGCAAGATAAGAAGAAAAAAAGAAGAAATAAGAGATAGGTGTACCCAAAAAGTTTACATTTTTTCCTCATCCCAAGAATCCGAATAATATTGAAAGAAATTATAATGAAGAATACTGGATATTTTGAGAAGTAAGAGCGTATTTATACCCGGCTTTGAGAAAATTTTATAAACATTGCTTCGCGAGCAACACAGCTGCTCTGCAAACCAGACAATAGACCGCCCTTGACGATATAATTCCTGTTGTATCAATTGTCCTATGTGTACTGCTTCTTGTTCCATTCGTGGTATAAAAGAAAGTTATGGAAAGAGCAAAACTCTTTCACATAACTTCTACCAATAATTAATTCCTTAAACAATCTTTTCTATTTAAACACACATCTATTTATCCTGCGGAATAATCAAGAAGCTGAATCCACAAGCTCCTCCACCACCGTTTTCCAATCGAACCAGAACACGATTCCATCCTTGCCTGAATTCAAAAGGAGCAATATGCTCGTCAATATTATACCAACTGGTACCATAATCACGCCACACATCTTTACCATTGATCCATACCCGTCCACTATCATCCGTACCGATAGCTACCAACATCGTAGTAGCCTCATCAAAATAAAGCTCCGTATAAGCATAATAGGTTGAATTTCCGGTAGTAACAGGTACCGTATTGTGCATGGACTCACTTTGCATAAATTTCCAACGCAATGTTCCATCCAAATGCACCTCTTCTCCAATCACTTTAATCGGGTCGGAATCCGTTTCCATAATTCCCGTCCCCACCTGTCCATCCGTATATACAGCATCAAAATCCACAGAAATTTCAGGTGGATGCACAATCGAAAAATCTTCCCGTCCATAACTATCCCATGGACCAATCATATACCAGGTGTTGATATACAACCACCCTTTGCGTTCTGCATTCTTAGAAAAACGACGTCCGGGTAAAGCTTGTGCTTTCACCATTGCCTGATTCAAACGTGAGCCTGCATAATGATTCATCGGTCGCTTGTTCCCATTCCCCTGGGCTGCTTCACCCATGCCACCATTACCGCTTCCATCTCCATTGCCTCCGCCTTCGCTTCCACCAGGCTGACCATTACCTTCACCGGCACCTCCACCAGGTTTTCCTACCTGCTTCACTACTCCGAAAAGATTTTCCAGACGTGATTGAGCAAGTCCGGCCTGCCGTGTCGCTTGTCCCAACAATCCACGATAGTTATTCAAATCAGCCGTACTTTTTATACTCAAACCGGCACTGGCATTACTGCCATCCGAAGTCCCCCATTCTCCACCCTTTGCCTGCATCCGAATCAATTCGTCAAAACTTGGCATACGGGAAGCACCCGCCTTTAATGAATTATACACTTCAGGAAATGAAAGTCCTCTCGAAAGAGCTTGTTTGGCAGCATTAGTCGCCAAATGATTCTGTTGTATTTCAGCTTCATATTCACGCAAAAGAGCATACATATCCTCTACAGATGCATTCGCCGGAGGATTACCAGTTTGCGGTATATTTCTTGCTTTTGATGTATCATTAGCATCGGCAGGAGCTGAACGCGGCAACTGGCGTGTTTCCACCTTAGTCAACAACTCATCTTTCCGTTCCCTCATCTTCTTGGCCATTTCCTGAAACTTACGAAGCTGATCCTCCAAATTCTTTTTAACCAACACTTCCGACTGTTTAACCAGTTGCTCGGAATAGTTGGCAGGAAGCACCCTTTGCGACTGCTCCTTCTTTATTTTTTCACTGACGCTTTTCGGAGACTTTTGTTTTTTCGCCTGCAAATCAATAGCTCCCTGATCCGGCGACGGCATCATCCATATAAACAAAGCTCCTCCCACGAAACAGGCCAGTGCAATAATCCATGACAGGATAACCGTCAGACGGCTACTCCCTGTTGTAGTTTTCGTCATAAGTCCGTATTCCTATATTCGTTAAATTATAAAACTGACAAGCATCCATCACTTCCACAAAACGGCCGAACGGAGTATGCTTATCCATATCGATGCGGATACGCCGGCCCGGATCAGAGATACAAGTCTCCCGCAATTGTTCCATCATAAAATTGGTTGAACAAGGTTGTCCGTCCCAATAAAAGTTACCTTCAGCATCCAGTCCCACAATAGCCTGTTTGTCATCCGGTTTCAATTTAACCGCAGACTCCGAAGTAGGTAAATCCACCGGAATATCCCTGTTTTTCACCTTTGTCATTGTCGATACAAGGAAAAAGATCAATAGCAGAAACACACAGTCGATCAAAGGCGACATAGACACTTCCGGTTCATCTTCATTATTAAACAACGATAGTCTCATAGGCCTAAATATGGTTTACTTCCCAAGCGGACACGTGTACGCGTGAACCCTTGTATTTGACATTGATCGAATATCTCTATCACCGTACTTACCGGAACAGTCCGATAAGCTGCCACATCAATCGCAATTTCCGTCCCCTCACTATTACGAAGTTCAGTCAGAAAAGCATGTAAGTCCGAAATCGGTATATAGTGGCTCTCTCCCGAATAAGCATCGTGCCCCACTACCTGATACACATTCTTATCCTCATCTACCGCAATGATAACAGCCTCTTCTCCCGCACGTGTAGTAGAAAGGCTGGACGTCATCGAAGGAAGCGACAATGGGATTTGCATTTCCCATTTCTTCATCATGGTAGTCACGAGGAAGAAGATCAATAGCAAAAAGACACAGTCTATCAAAGGAGACATCTGCACCTCTACCTTATCTTCATCATCATAATTTAATCTCATGGCTGTACTTCTCTTATTTAGATACGTCTGTCCCCTTTGAGTTATCTTCCTCCAGATAAAGAGTAGTTATTACATTTTCTACTTCCACCTCTACCAAAGAAGCCATTCTCATAATACGGTTTTTAATGATAAAATACAAAGCAATGGCAGGAGCGGCGATGATCAAACCGGCGGCAGTTGTAATCAGAGCTTTTGAGATTGAATCGGACAAAATGGAAGCCCCGCCTTCATCCCCATATAATGCTACCAACCCGAATGCTTCAATCATACCGACAACCGTACCCAAAAGACCGATCAGCGGAGCAAGCGAAGCAATGACCGAAAGTGGATAGATACGTGCGAGATGAGTACGAATATCACGAGCAGCCATGTCTCCGGCTGTCTGACTGACAGCTTCTCTTCCAGCCTTTATATGTTCAAGAATGAAACGTAAAGAATTAGCCAATGTAGAGGGATATTTGTCACATGCTGCCAAAGCCCCTTTCAGGTCACCCTTAGCCAGACATTCATTCACACTCTCACGAAGGGGTTTCGGAGCCAGGCGACCTTCACGAGAAGTTATCAATCGTTGTATCGCAATGACCAAAGCGATTAGTCCCAGCAAATACAGTGGATACATCATTGAACCACCCGCCTTGATTTGTGCAGCCCAGTCTATCTGTACTCCTTCTGGCTGTTCATTCTTGTCTGTAGCCGCTTCTTCATATACCAACTGTTCTTCATCCTCATTTACAGGAACCGGAGTTGCTATTTCACTAGGCAGAACCTTGGGAGCATTTTTTATATCCTCTTGTGATTTAGCCAAAATATTTCATCAAAACCAGCATCACGTCTTTCAGGGCAGATAAAGAAATTCCTGTCAATGTGATATTACCGAAATCTTTCCAAAGGTCACGTGTCATTACCATCCAATGTCCTGAACTTCCCCACACTAAGTCCTTTCAAAGGATTAATCACATCCTTTGACTTTCCTGCTATATATGTAAAGTCATATTTTGCCCCTTCTGATTAACAGATTTATCTGATACATGAAACTGCATACCTATTTGGTCACCTCCCCACTTAATCCGCAAAGTGATATAACGATACTCGCCCGGACCCGGATTCTCCCGGATAGGAATGGATAATCCCGTCAGTTTGGCTGGGCTCTTCGAGTCATCCAAATATATATAGTTTTCTGACTTCGTCGAGTATCCTCCGTCGCGTACATATCTATTATCCGGTTTTTCCCATTGTGCACCATCCGGTATTTTGGTACTAAACAGTTCATACAATCCTTTGCTGGGCTTTCCATTTATTTGTGCTGAAAGCGGATAAGCAAATAGCATCATTACTCCCCAAATGAGTACGTTCAAAACACTCTTTCTAAAGCTAATTTTCATTCTTGTGCAATTCATGTCTATTCTATTTTATTTATAATTTTAAAAATTACAACTATCACCAATCATCGAAATAATTCACAGGGACAAAGTTCTTAAAATAGAAGAAAAACAGGTACTCTAATCAATCAAAAACTCCAAATCCTAGCAACAATAATGAATAAAGCCTCAATAATCGTTCAAAGAGGTTCAAAAATGATTCATTCAATCAATAATATATTCCCCTATCCTCATATATCTTAATAAAACAACAACTCCCAAACAGACGGCTTGGCATTTCCTTCGGATACCGCAAAAGCAAGCCGCACAAACTTACATTCACCAGCTACAGGAATACTGACAGGAGAACCGGAAATACCATCTTTCGTACAATCAGTTACCGTATTCCAGTCTTTACCATCCACAGAAGTCTCTACTTTCATATAATATTTCTCCCATGGATATTCAAAACGCACTTCAACCGTATCAATAGCTACAACATCGCCAAACGAAACTGTCAATGCAGGATTTTCATCTCCATCAGCTGATTCCCAACGGGTACTATAATTATGGTCTACAGTATTCTCCGCGTCGGCATAATCGGCCAATACAGAATTGCTTATCACTGATTCGGGCTGAATATACTCTCTCTTTTCTTTAACCAAATCCGGAAATGCCTGTGTATGATAAGGAATAATATTCTTAATCTCATTCTTATCATCATCAAAAGTCAGCTTGCTGATACAGGTTTGCCGATACGCCGTACCTTTCACAAAAGGCAATCGATGGCGGTGATACAACATATAATCTTCACCTCCATAAGAGAATAAAGTATGGTGTCCCGGACCATATACCCGTAAGCTGTCATTCACTTTCAATATCGGGCTATTACCTGCTTCCGCAAAAGGACCGAACGGATTATCACCGACCGCATAACGCACTTCATACGTCTCATCAATAGTTTTCCCTTCAGAATAAGTCAAATAATACTTTCCATTATGTTTCACCATCAATGGAGCCTCAAAATATCGGGTCGGAGTGACTTCAACAGGTTTTGTACGGAAAGAACTCATATCATCATTCAGTTCCGCAGCGAAACAATGTCCGTTTGTCCAGTTCCATCCCGATCCCCAATAAAGATAAGATTTGCCGTCATCATCAACGAACGCTTCCGCGTCAATCACATGATAATACCTGGTCGTGTCGCCCGGAATCATAGGCTGGTTGCCCAATGCATTCTCCCATGGTCCCAGCGGATGTTTTGCTTTCCCACACCACACTTCAGACCCGACAGAGACATACATATAAAAAGTGTCTCCTTTTTGAACGACTGAAGGTGCCCATACCTTGTTTGTCTCCGACAAAGGAGTGGTACATGCAGCCTTAGTAGGCCAGTTCAATGTATGGAACGTCCAATTCTGAAAATCATCGGACACCCAACAGGAAAGAAAGTCCGTTCCCCACGGGTCGGCTGTCACATACATATAAAACTTTCTATCATATTGCACTAATGACGGATCAGCGAAATATCCCGGCAAAATAGGATTTTGCAGTTCTATCATTCGCACTTCTTTCTGTGTTACTTTCGGCGAACAGCCAGTTAAACCTATTAGACCAGCCAACAAAAGGTGTGTCAATTTCATACTTCAAACGTTTTAATGATACTATTTTTACTTCTTCTCTGAAGGTAGCAAAGATAAACTTTTCTTTTATGTCTGAAGTTCAAAAATAGACCATTCTAAGTATGAATTTAGGTCAGATACTCACTCATTCAATATCAATTTCACGTTTATAATTCATTTGTTTGCATCAACTATCAGAATTGATTAATATACTCATCAAATCCCTCAAAGGAATGTTTTATATCCACTTCTAACTGTTTCTTTAAACGATTTTTATTTTTAATAACAGATTCTTCCTTTATTCCTAACAAGATAGCTACGTCATTAGTAGAGAATCTTAGTCTGATTAGACAACATAAGCGTAAATCCTTCCATTTAAAAAAAGAAAATCTCTCCGAGAAACGCGTACAGAAATTATTAGATACAATATCTGTAAAATGGAACAAGTTTTCCCACTCCTCCATAGAAGAAAGATTCGCAACAGTAGGATTTCTTAATAATGATACATAGAAATAAAAAGCCTCGGCATCCTTTAAAGAAACAGAATTGTTAACTATACGAAACTGCTTATTAAAAATCGTCCTAAAACGATTCACCTCCATCTCCAACTCATTTATTATTTTCATTTCTTCCGAAAGTTCTTTTTCCAGTCGAGAGGTCACAGCAGCTAACTTACATTCACTCTGAACATACAATCTCTTATACTTCCAATAAAGAATACAAAAAAAGAGCAGAGCTATTCCTATAACGATCTCCAATATATGATCCGAAAAAACTCTGCTCCAACAACTAAAAACTGTTTGCGTGATAATGACCATGAGTATAAATATTTTATAATATCAAGATACAAATATCCTCATATTATAACAAAATCAGGTACTCATTTCATTCAAAGAAGTTCAAAAATAACCTAAACCAAGCAATATACAACAATAAAAATCAAAGTTGTCGTCAGAAATGCGTAGTTTCCCGTTCTTTTGCAATCAAACTTTGTATACAAATACTTTAAGAAAAAAAATGCACATATAAAAATCAAAGGTGCTAAATTCCATTTGCTAGTACCAATATTAAACGGATCCATCACATAGCAATATGCATACACAAGAGCCACCATCGCATTTATGATATGAAGAAAGATAGTTCTCATAGAAAGAAATATTTAGATGTTATTCTTTGAATTCCAATATGTGTTTTTAAAGAATCTGAATGAGCCTGTTCCGTTATAGAAAATCCCTCTGCATCAAAGTATAAAATTGTATCGCCTTCTATACAAATTTCATTCTTATTAATTTGGGTCACCTTTTGGGCATGACAAACAAAAGGTAATAACATAAATAGAAATAGAATATTCTTCATGATATAAAATTTTGAATAAGGTAAAAGAAGTTTTTCATGTTCTCAAATTACAAGCATTAAAAAAGTTACATTCAATTCACAATTGAATATGCAAATGAAGAACATTAATCCTAATATTCCTATCAAAATAGCAAAAAAGTACCGGACAATATAAACAAATGAATATCAATAAAATAAATCAAAATAAGCATTCAATATCGGACAAATACAAAACTTTTTTTTCATCAAACAGACAGCAATGAAAGACTGATGATTTAAAGTTGAACCTATGTAAACGAAAAATAGACCTACAAACACGATAAATATCGTTGTATTCATTCTCTCTATTGCACAACAATAATACCACCCACATTTAACTAGTTTTCTATCCGCTCTCCACCTTTACCTTGTATTGCCTTATTGATAGGCAATAGTGGATGAAGAGCTTCTCTTTCACTTATATTCTCATACCAATTAAAAGTCATTGTAGATATCTGAACATAAAGAGCTCATTTCTCTCTTTATTTTTCGAATGATAGTAGAGTTCACCTTCACAGGTTTATCTATAATTAATCGTGCCAAACTATCAGCAGTTTCTTCATTCCTTTGTTTTTTGTATATATAATGTAATCTATAGAGTGGAATAAATCTAACAGGACACATATTATAGGCTTTCTTAAAGTGTTTTTCAGCTTCTTCATAACGTAACAAGTTTATGCAATTATCTCCCATTAATAATTGAAGTTGATAATCTGACCAATAAAGGTTACATCTACTAGCTATTTCTAAACTTTTCTCATAAAATGCTCCATAGTTCAATTCAGCTGCATAATTATATAAAAATAAACGATTATTTTTGAGGTAAGGATAAAGTGTTTCAAACTTGTAGAATGTTTCACTAGTCTGCTCTTCTAAAGATGTTTGACTCACTTGGTACCATTCCTGTAATATTTCAATTTTCCATATACAAAAAGCAATACTCATTGATGAATAAATAATGATAAAAAAACGAATGTTTCTTTTCCATGAATTTGATAAATGCCTTACCCAATCAGCAGATGAGATCAAAATGCAACAGCTTCCTCCTCCTGCTATCCAAACAAAAGGATAAGATAAAGGATAAGAAAAACACGATAATACAGCAATTCCCGCCAAACATCCAAAAGAGCTCTTATTTAATGAGGAAGGATGTAACTTGCATGCTTTCCAAAGTAAATAAATTAAAACTAGGAGAAGTACAAAACCAACAATACCATAATTTATTAACAACAATATATATTCATTAAATGGATGCTGAACATCGTCCGCTAGCATTACACATTCGCTCTTGGGATGGTGTAAAAAATAATCAGCTTGATAATTCATATAATTAGCCAAGAAGCCACCACTCCCATATCCTAATAAAGGTTTGTCATTAATCATTTCTAAAGAACATCGCCATATAAAGAACCTGCCATCGGCCGAAGCTTGCTTACAAGAATAGAGTATAATCAGAATAATAGGCAAACAGCCTCCGAACCACCTCAACCGTTTAAAGTTTAATCTATTCTTTTTATCAAAGCAATAATGAATAATGAATAAGACCATCATACATAATATACTAGTTCTTGAACCAGATATAATAATCCCAATACAAATGATAACTAAAACTACTAATAGGATAAAATAAGACTTTTTCTTCAGATGATAATAACAGGTTAACAACAAAGCCGCAGGTATTCCCATACACAACGAAGCTGCATATCCAATAGGGTTGTTAAAGCCTCCCGATACCCCAGCACGAGAATTTAATGGAATGATCTGGACATATTGCAAGATGCCATATATAGACAAGAGAGCACAACAAAATAGCACAATACTCATACAACCGACAATAATTCGTACACTATTCATCCTCGATATGTAAGAATGAAATATGGAGTATATAATTAATAACAATAGTAATAAAACGCCTGTAAACCAATGAAGACAATCATCAGACATAACATATCCAGCCTGCTTTGGAAATAGCGTTAAAATGCAGATAAGCAAAACTAACACATATATAACCCAATGTATTTTCATTTCATTTAATTTTTATCCTTTTTACTTCATGAATAAGCTTTCCGTCATCCGTTATTCCTTCTATCACTACACTATAAGTAGTACTCCGATCACCAGCATAAAACGAGAAACTACACTTTCCATCAGTATCGGTCTGTAAGTTCGGATTCCAATAAATAGTCGGACGAAAATCAGGGATGAAAGAATCATTTCCTTCATCCGATTGTCTTTTTTCATATGTAGGTGAATAAAACTCTATTGGTTCCTGATAACCAAGTGGATAAATTTCTATGTTAGCATTTTTTCGAGGTTCATCAATATGATATTTCTTAATCCACTCATTAAAGATCTCCAATAACCGGAAATCAAAAGATGGTTCTAACTCAATATCCAGAATAGATTCACTTTTATTTTTCTTATCATAATTACTATTAGGAGTTGAATATTGCCCGCGAATATTTGATTCCATAAAAGGCGTACAATTGTACACTTTAATAGAGGCGATATTCCCAGGTGTAATAAAATTTAAAATACTATGAGGATAAAGTCTTGCATCTAAATAAACATTCACAGGTCTTTCCTTATAAACTATTGCATAATGACTTCCACTACCTCTGCCTCCTAATCCATAAGTATATTTAGGAGGAACGGTATAAATACCTAATTTTTCTATTAGTTCCCAACAATTGATAGATTTCAAACTTAATATATCATTCTTATTTAATTCACTATAATTCAACAGGTCATTTCCTCTACGCTTCACTAAAACCTCTGGCAAATAAAAACCGCGTCTTCTCGCATAATAATTCCTAAAAAAAGGGAATCCTGCTTGGAAGTCACTCTGATTCAATAACATTTGAGGTGTTTTTATAATTTCTGTAAACAATGATTCCTTATCTAATTCTATTCGCATTACATCTTTTACAAAATCAGTATGCTTCAATTTAGTTTTGCCAACAAGTGCTTTTTCATTCACTACAGAATGTTTAATTCCGAAAAGGTTAAAAGAAGTACCATTCACAAACTCTAATCCATCAATCGTAAATCTTCCTAAAGTATCAACTAAAACCTCTTTCACTAAATCCATACCTGTACCCACTATACGTACCCACCCAGTTTCTCCTGCAATTAGCCCTTTTTTAAATCTTACTTTACCAGAAATCTTGCTAGTATATTCAGGCATTTCCAGGCTTTTCTTTATTACCCCTTGAGCAATAGCAGACAAATCATATCTTCGCCATCCATGTATCATCATAAGCAAATCTACCGCCATTCGTGCGCTGTCACTATTTTGCAAATAAAAAATGGGGCATTCTATTCTCCCTTTCAACTCAGAAGTAAGCAATAGAGTCGATTTTATATGAAATGTTGTATCAACAAGTGCAAAATCAGTATCAGTAATCGCTACTGAAAGTCTGGATTTCACGAATTTCCCATCTTTTCCCCGTAGTTGTACATTCGTACGAATTAATTCATGTGGCGTATAACCGTCTTTCTCTGTTTCAAATTGGCAATTAACCTCATCAAGCTGATTGGAAGGTACAAAACACAAACGCTCACTAATAGGTTTCAATTGCTTATTCAGTAATAAACATTGAACGACCCCTGCCGGACAATCTTTTTTATTTATAGTTATTACTGAATCTTCAGAGTTACAGATCCACCTCTCATAAAGAATAGCCCCCCGAATATGTATCACCAAATAATATTCCTTATCGAAAACTTTGTCTGCTCCTGATATGGACAAATAAAACTTTTCCTTATCATCTTTCATTTTGATTCCCACCGCTCCATTTATAGATGCAGGAAGAAGAAATTTTTTACATACTCCTTTTTCATTCTTCGTCACCATCCAATAATGTTCATTCTCTAAAGGTTGGAATTCAAAATATCCCATCCCTCTATAAAAACTCTTTCCACTTGCTATTTCTTTCCCTAAATTATCATGCAAAGTAAAGTTCACAGAAGCATGATTACCGCTTTTATCCAAGGCTTTAAAAGCCACTTTGCATGTATCTCCACTAATCAGATACCCTCCTTCTGGATAAAAAGTCACTTCATAATCTTGTGCACCTGTACTCAAAGGAAGATATTTACACAATATCCTATCATGCTTATCCATAATTTTAAGCAACATTGAATGATTTCCTGCCATATCTTTGTCTTTCAACACAGCTTCAATCCCTTCGTTAGTCACGCGTGACCGAGTTTCTGTCCCTTGATGGGATTCTAAGAAGATTTCCCCTTTTTTGATGGAGAAATTTCCATTCGAATTCATATCCGAAAGTTTTATTTTCAAATCAAATCGTTCTTTTTTATCCATAGAAATCGAAATTTCCTCCTTAGTATCTTTCCACTCCAATGAAGGTAATATCTGCAAGTCACGTGTAAAAACGGCATCAGGATCAGTAAACATATACCGAGAATATGCTCGTAATGTATAATTTCCGGCAGGAGTTTCCAAAGAAATAGGAACATATCCTTTCAAATACTGATTATCATCCTCCTTTATTTTAACTCTTTCTATAATTCCTCCGAACGGATTAATCAACTCCACATAAATATATTTACTTAAATGTAATGGAGTGTGAAAAGTGGAATGAACCAAATACGCAGAAAACCATAAAGTATCACCAGGTAAATAAGCTAACCGATCTATATGTAAATGTACCTTTTCTTTAGGATACAAACTCAACTGTATAGCTACTTTATCCACTAATGTTTTGGCATTATGTATATTTTGAGCAAATAGTTCTGCGACCATAAGCATCCCCAAAAACAATATAAGAAACTTTTTCATTACAAAAATCACTAGTCAAATACAGGAAAACCACGATTTACATTAAGAGAATCAACAAACCATTTTTTACAATACCCCAAATTCTCTCGAACAAAATGATTTAGACACTCGACGAAAGCAGAGGAGCGCATCTCCTCTGCTGTAACTTTCACCACATTCATAGGAGAAGAACTATAATTAAGAGTATATTTATTCATTAAAAGATGTATTTCATCTTTTAATGAATAATTTATAGAACAAGCCTTGCTTATCATTGATAGCGGATAAATATCATTATTTCCTTTTCTGTAAACCCCTATTAAGTTGTCTTCTGATGCAATGTAATTACATTCCACTCTTCCCGCATTATAGCAGTTAGACAAAGATAATATAGGAACATAATTCTTCAACAATCTAGTATCACAAAAATCTAATTGACCAGCAATCCCTGCTCCATATAATCTTGCATGAATATCCCCTGTGTTATAACAATTAATTACCGTAGTAACAATCTTATTTTTTTCATTCATAAAAAAAACGCCTGAGATACCTCCTACAAGTGTTAATCCATAAATAGGACCTTGATTACAGCAATTATGAACATGATTGACACAACAATAACCGACAATACCGCCAATTCTATTTTTCCCCTGGATACTCCCCTTATTTTTGCAATTAAAAATCCCGGCAAGTGGATCATATATAACTCCGGCAATACCACCTACATAATTTCTACTACCAATAACAGTTCCCATATTGGAGCAGTTTCGAATGATAGTAGAATCATTACCATTACTTATATTATCAGCGACCATCCCTACAATACCTCCTACATATTGACAACCTTTAATTACAGACATCTTCAGGTGAAGATTTTCAATAATACTTCCATCAATGCAACCAAATAATCCTTGAAAAAAACCATTGGTTTCACGATTGATATATAATCCATAAATGGTGTGTCCACCACCGTCAAAATATCCTCTAAACGGATATTTCCAAGTTCCTATAGGAATCCATTGCGACTTTCCGATAGCCTCTACCTGCCAATGTCTCCATCCAGTTGTATCATTGAGAAATAAATCTTTAGTTAGCACAACTTTTTTACTTTCAAACTTTTCCCCCTTGTTCACCCTATAGGCAAAGTTCTTAAATTCTACAACTGTAGAGATGAAAATGATATCCTGATTATTTTGTTGAGCATATGCCACAACGGATAAGCACGCCAAAAGGACTAATAACAATAAGTTGTTGAAGGATTGCATAAATTATAATGTATTTAGAAATGAGGATCAGAAGGATCATAACTTTTAGCAGACGCTACTTCTCGGCCCTCATATTTTATTTTTCCCAAAATTCCTTCTTGTGGATATACAAGTATCCATATCTCCAGTTCAAAGTCATAATTCATTCTCCAATCTCGCCCATAAAAGTCCTCACCCCATTTTATATAGTCATAACTTTTCACTACAATATTAAACTTTAAATAATTATTTGAACTCACTTGAGGAGTTCCATCAATCCAAACATTATGATAATCACTCCATTTACTCCATTTTGCTTCAGCATTATTTACTTTCATTATTCTCCATTCATTATACTTAAATTCAATATCCAATGTAAAACTTAGAGATACATAATGTCCGTCTACATTAAAGGAATAATCGAAACATTCCTTATCAATAAATCTTGTTCTTGGATAATCTTTAGTTTCACTTATTCCTTCTATATCTAATAAAAGTCTATCATCTTTTATTTTTTTGATTTGAGATTGAGACAAAGTTATCTCTCCTGACACTCCCTGAGGCTTCTTTAACCCTTCTAAATATACAAAAACATCTTTTGCTGTTTTTAATTCCGTATAGGATTCTACATTCTTATCAAAAGCAATCTTTTTCGTAAAACCAGCATCAATTAACATTTCTGCAATTTTATTTTTTTGTGCCTCTTCTTTAGAAAAAATCTCATCATTAGTACAACCTTGTGTAAATGTTACTATAAAACATACACATATAATTGCGATGGTTACAAATAAACTTTTCTTTTTCATTTTGTTCAATTTTATTATTAGTAAATATTTAATAAAAGCATAGTTTGAAATTATATTTAAAATTTAACAATCTGTCTTTTCCATTTTTTCTCTTTTTCAAGATCCAGTCGTTTCAATAATTGCGGCTTACTATTAATTATATCAGCCCTAGCAAATTCATTCTTTCTTGAATTATCCAAACGAGTCCACTGGCTAGCCACCTCTAATCGCATCTCATAATCCACTAATTCATTCACAACTCTTGCACTATCTTTAGCTTGTGCTAAACCATATTCTATTAATTCTTCCCAAGACTTTTGCGCTTGACCTTTAATATAATCCTGTGTGATAGTTTTGAAATATTCTTCCAATAACTTTGGAGAAACTATTTCACAGATTTTTCTGTTTTCTTTTTTCCACCAATCAAATTTTTCATCAGTTGTTTTCTTGTCATATTTACTTTTATATTCTTCCTGCAAAAGTTGAGAATAAGATACCAATAACGCTTTCACAGTTTGCTCGGATAAACCAATTTTCTCTCGCTTACAGACAATATCCAACATTCTGTTATTGTATGATGAGCCACACGCTTCCAACTGAATCATAGGGAAAGGCCTATAAGCCCATAGACGAGCCTCATCTTGCCGAATACTATCATTATTAGCTTCTATAAATCTCAAATACTCCCAAGACACTTTTTGATCTAAGATATAATTAAATAATAGCTTACAAATTTTCACACTATCATCAGCCGATATATAAAGCTCGTGTTCCTTCAACTGCTTCCACTTTTTTATTGTTTCATTCGTTGCATTTTCTTGATTCTTTTGCACATAGAATTCTTTTATTTGTTTTTCTGTCAGAAGAGATGCCAGTAATTTTCTTTCTACTTCGAAAGCTACATAATCTTCCTTCCTTGCTACAGATGCCTCTATACTGTCACTTTGTTCAAGTAATAGATCTATTTGCCTTTGAGAAAGATGCAATACATTCCTCTGCAATATATACTGTCTTAATAGAGTAGTATAATTCCTATTATCCCGTATATAACTTCTCCCTTTGGCTGCAAGTATAAAGTCATTACGTTCAAGAGGGAGCAACATGGAAGACAGTGTATCCACTGCAGGATAGTACCATTTTGCTATATTATCCAAAGATTCTCCTTGTGATAGGGCGACTTGCGCCATACTGTCATTCCGAATAAAAAAGGCATTTAACTTCATTAAACTTTCTTCGGAGAGAGAGATGTCTATTTCATGAAGTTGCATTGCAATACTCACAGGACAATTGTAAAGCACGGCATTCTTTGTTTTTGACTGACAGGCCGCAAAAATCAACACAATTGTTAATACATAAATATTTCCTATTACTCTTTTCATATCATTACTCCTCTTATATAGTTACCACCAATAACGAGTTCCGTCTGCTAATATTATAAATGGTCGTTCTTTCTGCTCTGAATATTCCGGTATCAATCGCAATAGAGCATTCATCGGAACATCTCTAAACATTAATTCTCTAGTCTCAATTCCGGTCACCTGCTTTCCAAGCGAAACCCAATTTTTATCCCAATAGAAGAGTTCGTATTCTTTTTGAGGGCGAAACTTCAAATAATAGTCTTGTTCTTTGATGATAATTTGCCTACAGTGCTGCCTATCAGGAACCAAGTGTATCTGATGATTGTATGCATTCAACATAGGATATCCAGCTGGAATTAATTCTTCATTTTGATATAACATAGGAAGTATAACGACTCCTTTTGCCATATTTCTGAAAGTGACAGAATCATTTTGCATTTTCCCCCACCATCCTGCCCGCCAACATCCATAATTAAACATACCGGCATACACAATGCAGCTAGAACCAGCTTCACAAATGGATGAAAATAAAGGAACAGTGACATCCGCAACTTCCCAATAATCCGCAGTCACATCTATATAGTTACTTCTCCGCATAAAACCAGGAGGGATATTTTCTTCTTTCTCAACCATAGCAAGTGTTTCGGGGTGTTTGGAATAAGTATGACGTACAACCTTTGCAGGTTCGCGATCCAAGTCGAATTCTCTTCCACTCCCCATAGACACATCTAGTCTTCTCATTTGCATGTCCGGATAAAAAACCGTATTGACAAAATGCGCTCCGGTGGAAGTTGCCCAGAATGGTATAGTGACATAGGCTGTAGGTATAGATTGAGAACGAAGAACAAATGTTTCCAAAGAAGCGACGTCTTCACAAGGACCTTTTTTCCGAAACAGTAATTGTCTGGCACTTAATCGAGAAAGAGGCTCGTCACGTTGAGGTTCTTTACCTGTAGTAAATGTAAACCAGTCTTTATAGTCAATAGCCGCATAATCCATAACATATTCTAATGGTTTATGTCGCAAGCTGTCTCCCAGCCATTGATACCTTTCATGATATTCGTTCCACCAATCTGTTATAGGTTCTACGGTTACTCGATATGGAAGAAGATATTCACAAAAATCCTTGAATGGAATATTTTTATAGATTGACTTTTTCCAGTTATCTACTGTTTTATTTACATGATTGATTAAGTAATTGCCAGTCAATACATGTATATCATAGATAATGGTATCTTGATAAAACAAGCCTCCATAAATTAGACGCAAAGAATCAATCGCAGCCACTGCTGATTGTAAATCAGGATAATCAAATTCTGAAAACTCTATTTTCTTTCCGACCATAGTTTTCCAATAATAAGTTTCGCTATAATGAATATCCATATTAGCTATTAGAAACTCTACAGCTTTTATTTTAAGGGAATCATCTCTTTTATAAAAATAATTAAGTGCTTTTTCAAGTTCCTTGCGATTATCTTTTGCCTGTGTTAATACATATTCTATCTCTTGTGAATATTTTAAGGTTGGAGATGAAAAACATCCACTAATAATAATTGTAGAAACTACTATAAAGATATAATGAAGATTTCTGCTCATGCTTGTTTGATTGAGGTTTCTACCGCAAAGATGGGGTATTTATTTGCAACACGGGTACAATAATCAGTCAAAAAGGTTCAATTATCTTTTAAAAGTTTTTACAGGTCAGAAATCAAACTTTTTTGACTATTTCTTGGTACTTATACCTCCCATTATCATATCCCCAACGGACCTATTACCTTATTATTTTTATTTACGACTTCCCTTCACCCCAACTTCACGCTCTTTAAACCGCTATTACACGATACACATTGCCAAACTTTGTATGTTTACGTTCTATCCCCACCGTTACCAGAATTTGTGCCAGACTTGTCGGATTCGCCCCACGCATAGCCGCCGGATTTTTCTTCTTTAGACATTGAAATATATCGGCTGCTGAAAGAAGCTCACACTCCTCCCCTTTTTCTACAGAACGATAACAAGAACGCAATACATCTTCTACCGGACCTTGACGGTAAAAAGACAGATTATTCCTCTGCAATTCCTGTTCTTCCTCCTTTGTAAACCAGTAACGTTCACCAGACAAGACTTCCTCTTTCAACTGCGCATAAAGCTGTTCATACTCAATCGCTTTGCAGTCAATGGGGTGCTCCACTACCACACAAATAAATCTACGGCTACCGGTTGGATCGGTCAGTAAATCTTTTCGATTAGACGTTCCGATAAAAGAAGCAATACGGGGTAATGAACGGTAGTTTTTCTGATATGCCTTACACAAACTCAATGAAGCCATCTGCATCAAATTTTTCAATAAAGGCATTTTTGCTGGAGAATATTTATCAAACTCATCCAAGTTTAGAAGTCCCATCTCCGCCAGTCTACGTTCCACGTTTCCCTGACTCGTCAAATCCACTTTATCCATATAATAACGCTGAAGCACAGACGGAAGCAGAGACTTACAGAAAGTAGATTTCAAATACCCTTGTTCCGTACTGATGAGCAAAGGAGCTACACTATTAGCGTGATCGCCCATTATTCCCATCCATTGTGCCGTCATTCCCAACATCCAAATGCGAAACTCCTTTTCCCATAAGGGATTTTCCGAAACCCGTCGAGCCAAAGCCAACACACGATCTACACCATCCCACTTCGGTAATTCATCCAGATAAAGTCTGAAAGGATGATAGTCCACAATACGAGTGGAATAAATGCAACGTGACAAATCACGATCCCAACAAGCAATGCCAGCTTCATGCGCTTCCAGACATAAAGTATTCAATACACGTTGATTTACTGACTGGAATCCTTCGCTCATCCGTTCCAATGAACGGAATTCTGTTTCTTCCGTCAGAACATTATAACGAAAATCATAATGAGACTTCAAAAAACTTTCTACATTCTCGGTCAAATTCTTCGTTTTGGATGGTGCATCCTTTTCCTTGCTTTCCTTTGTCTCTATCGGAGTTGTTGAAAACTCTGATATATACGCCATTAATTCGTCTTTTTTTTCACTTTTACAAAAATGACTCGTAAATTTCTGCCACAACGCTAGCAATACACTTTTCTTGTTCATAAAATTCTGTTTTTAGTATTTAATGAGTGCGAATATAATATCCTCCCAATAGGATCTACAACTTTTTAATCCCCTCATTTTCATAAATATGAACTTGGCATTTCATGCGGTTCTTTCTTGTTTATCTCCTAATTAAACCTTATCTTTGGTGCTGATATTTATATCTTATCACAGTTATGATAATATCTTATCATAACTGTGATAATAGAGTTTCATTGCAATGATAAGTACTTATCATAATAATGATAAATAGTAAATGTCTAAGAGAAAATTAAGAAACATCAAGAAGATAATCTACAAATATCTAAAGAAAAAAGAAAGACTATGTCAGTACAATTTGAATTATACAAGACTCCTATGCCGAAGGAGAAAAAAAACAAGGTGAGATACCATGCTCGTCCGATCAGTTTTGAGACTGTGAATACAGAGAAGTTAGTATATCGAATTCACGATCGTTGTTCACTTAGTCCATCGGATGTAATAGCGACGTTGGAAGAATTAAAATACGAAGTAGCCCAATGCCTCAAAGAAGGAAAGAAAGTACATATCAATGGATTGGGATACTTACAAATCACTCTTAGTTGCGAAGAAGAAATATGTGATCCCAAAGCTAAACGAGTACATAAAGTTAAATTAAAAGCTGTCAAGTTCAAGGCAGATAAGGAACTTAAAGCTGAACTTTCCGATATGCACTTCCAACGTTCAAAATACAAGCCACATTCTGCTGGACTTTCTGAAGTAGAGATAGATATGGAATTGACGAAATATTTTGCTGAAAACCAAATAATCACCCGGAAAGACTTTCAGTATCTCTGTGGAATGACACAAATCACTGCCTATCGGCATATAAAAAGACTGATTGCGGAAAAGAAGCTGCAAAATAAGGGGACTACTCACCAGCCTATTTATACACCGATACCGGGTAATTACAGAGTTTCTGTAGATATAAAATACAAGGATAAAGAATAATATCAGGGTATATAGCAACTAATTATGTATATTTTATCCATTGAGTAAAATTGTTCAATGCATTGAGTAAAAATATTCTCCACAAATCCGAAGTAAAATTAATCAGAGTGAAGGAGCGGGTGAACGGATTACCTTTCACCCGCTATTTCCTACCAACAAGGGGATGCAGAGAAAAGATGAAGGGAATCTGATTAAATAGATTTTCTATTTAATCATCATATTTATTTGAGAAAACATGCAATAAAGCAATTTCCTCCTCCCATACAGGTCTTTCCAATTCCCGGATCTGTTCTTCTGACATTGACTTCAAATACCCCTCTTTTCCAATCTTTTCTAATCTTTCCATTGTATATTTACTGATATATTCAGACCCCTTCTTGCGTGGAAGCGTCCAGGCTATGCGAAGCACCTGTTGAAGTTCCGGCGTATCTACTATCTCATAAGCTCTGATTTTTATCAAGGACATTTCAATCTCATTTTTATATTGCTGCATCCTACAAGCTAATTCATAATGTTTGGGATAGTTTTCCTCCATATAGGTAGTAAGATAATCATGGTAAAATTCCTCATATTTACATAACTCGGTTAATGCTAGTTTCAAAGCTTGAATCATTTCAGATTTATTCAAAGGTTTACCCTTTCTATAATATGACATTTTCCGAGGACGACTCGCACTCTTATAAAAAGAATATTTTTCCGTTACATCATTATTCACACTACGCAAGTGATTGAATATTTGCTGATAACTTTGAAGTTCAGGAATCTCCATTTTTTTTTCTATTGCGGCTTCTTGTGCTTGCAACGGAAAAGTTGTACCCATTAATAATAGCACTAATTGAAATAGTAAAGTCTTCATATTTTTCTTTTTTAATATTCTTAAAATTTAGTATTACGTCCTCTTTTTTTCGGACCAAAACCGTAAAGCATTCCCTCTGTATACTGCTTACCTGCCATAATTATTTTTTCATGAAAACCTATTGAATCTTCTCCGACAAAATCAAAGACTAAACCTGGAAGTCCATCATCTATAGCATTTTCAGCCATTCTTTCATCAGCAGATGAAGCACCAGCAACCAAATGGGATACCTTCATCTGTTCAAGAAATCATTAATGTGTTTCATTATACTACAGTTCTTAGTTAATAAATAGATTTAGTCATTCGAAACGATCGCTCTTTTTTATTTTCCGGATACACAAAGTAAAACAATTTGCTCCTTATAGCATAGAAAAAAGCAAAGAAAGTCACGGACAAGTTATCTATCTATCATTCAGCAAATTAACTCAAAAGAAAAGCTAAAAATCGGACAAAACAGAAATCGAGTAGGAGGAAAACGAAGTAGTTTTCTTCCTACTTTCGTTTTCCGACCTCTCACACCACCGTACGTGCCGTTCGGCATACGGCGGTTCCTATTTTGGGTACCATTTGAGATAGCAATCCATTAGCCCTACATATCCAGCCCTACGCAATCTGTCATTAGACATTGCAGAGGTTAGCAGACGGCTGTTTGCCACACGCCAATAGCCAAGACGAGTATTTCCCCATTGATATGCCTGCCAATCAAGAGCACCACATTTCTTTAGATTAGCCACTCTGGTCTTGACATTCTTCCATGATTTCCAGATACACATGCGTATCCGTCGCCTTAGCCATTCGTCGGTTTCAGTACAAAAACGTTTTATTTGCGCAAGATGGAAGTAGGCAATCCACCCTCTTATGTAATCAGTAAGTTTCTGTTTCCGCAACTCATAACCCCAACCATTACTTCGACTTGTCAACTCTTTGAGTTTGGATTTCATCTTATTTTTAGATTTGGGATGTACAGTCAGGAGACATTGTCCTTTCACCATATACAAGGAGTAGCCCGGAACTTTACTCCTCTTACATAAGACACAACCGTCTTTTCACGGTTCACTTTAAGGAAGAGTTTCCCTTCTATGAACCGAGTTATTGATTCCTTTACTCGCAAGGCGGCACGGCTGGATTTGCAGAATATCATCACATCATCCGCATAACGAACAAAGGAAGACCGCGTCTTTCCAGCTCTTTATCTAGTTCATTGAGCATGATGTTAATCAACAGTGGACTTAAAGGACCTCCTTGGGCAGTCCCTTCCGTACTCATCTCGAATAAGCCTCGGTTAATTACACCACTGATGAGATATTTGTGTACCAGACTTATTACCCTTCCGTCCTTTATAGTGCGGCTGAGTATTTCTATCAGCTTGCTATGGCTCACAGTATCAAAGAAACGTTCAAGGTCGAGGTCGACTACGTATTTATAGCCCTCACCTACCGTATTTTGTGCACTTCGAAGGGCGTCATAACAACCTCTTTACGACGAAAGCCATAACTTGTCTCGGAAAACTGACGCTCGTATATCGGGGTCAGTATTTGGTTTATGGCTTGTTGCACCAACCGGTCTACCACGGTGGGTATTCCTAAAAGGCGTTTCTTTCCGTTATCCTTGGGGATTTCTACCCTGCGGACAGGGGTGGGACGGTAAGTCCCGGACCGCAAAGAACCTATCAGTTCATCCTTATTGGATTTCAGCCATGGCAACAGCTGCTCACATGACATCTTATCGATACCTCCATTACCGTTGTTCCTGACTACAGCCTTATAGGCTTTATTCAAATTCAATGGACTGAGGATGATTTCCAATAGGTGTTCTTGGTCAAATGGTACTTCCACGATGTTGTCTTCACACATCCACATGAAAGGTCTGCGCTCCCCCATACCATTCGGATTCCGTCCTATCTCTTTGAGGGCAGTCATTAGCTTGAGCTGATGTTTTCTGCATTCTATCTTTCATTAGGTAACTTTCAATTACTATCGTTTAATTATTAGGTTCGGTCCTTCATGGGAGTATCGACATTCCCACTACTATGACGTCTGCTGACTTCTCACGGCAAGCTTTACTCCATACATTTCGTAAAGACAACTATTCTGTACGTCCGTGAGACCTCCTCGGATAAGGGTATTAACTTTCCATCTTATATCTGCTTCATTTACACCAACCGTTCCGAATAGCTATAGGGCTTTGGTTTGTTTCGCAACCTAACCCACGGTCATATGCCTTATATGAAGTTTCTGTCCGTCAGACCAGATGTTTGCCGCCAGCTTCTTTCAGATTCCACCTCGCAATGGACACCCTTGCTCTTGGCTGTGTGATTCCCGCTATTAGGGCTCACGCGGGACTTGCACCCGTTAGCTAATACTCATGCCGAGCGTACAAAAAATTGCCCTCCTTTACATGGAGAGGCAATAATTCATGAGTCGAAACTACTGTCAAAAGAAGAATGGGTTATCACTCACGATCACGCCATTCCAAATCATTGGCATAATCGCCTAATACTGTTTGTGTCCATACAGAACGATTCATTAGCGAATTCCATGTATACGATACGGCATCCAGTTTTGAAGTTCGGAAAGCACCTGCATAATTTTCACTCGTCGTTTCTAATGGCAGAGTAACTCCCATCCACTCCAACACAGCGGGAACAGGTAGACTGCTATCCATCAAGCGTCCCTTACTTTCAACTGTTCGAGACAAAGTATTTAGCAATGTCATATAACTTACATCTTCCTTATCAATATGAGTATAGTAAGTTTTACCATTTTGCACGATTGGTTTGCGAAGACGGATAGGTTCCGTAGCAAGCTCTTCTTCTTTCTCAACACCATTTCTCCTCACACGCTTCATCACAGTCTTTATCTGGTTCACAACAAGCGAATCATCTTTCAGATATTTTTCTTCACCGTCTTTGTCCTTATAGAACTGCCAATATCCTATCAAATTTTTATATAACGGGTCTGCTTCTGTCAATTTCAATTTATTACTATACTCTTTCACTTCAGTCTCGGTCAGTGCCCTATTCCAAATACGAATTTCCAAGAAATAACGGCATGTATTGTACATTTCACCTTTGAGAATAAGGTTAGCATTATCAATATACTCTGACGATGCCTTATCCATCGAGTTCACCTTGGTTGAAGCTAACTTCTTCATACCGTCGTAATAACTGTAGACTTCTATATTACCTTTTCTCTTATAATTCTTTTTTGTATAAGCCGGAGTTACATTTCCCCACTTATCTATCTTTTCTTCCACTTTCTCATCTTCCGTATATCCTACTGAATTGGATATATTCACGGTAGTAGTGGCAGTATGTATCATAGGATTCAAAAATCCGGCGTTTGTCTGTGTCCATGTACCATCAGAATAATTACCCCATTCATAGAAATATCCTATGGGCGACGCATTATATCCTTTACCGGTGACATGCTCTATTCTCATTGACCACCAGCGTTTTACCATCACTTTTGTCTGATTATGACTATGAGTTACATAACTACGGTTTTCCGCCGGACGGGCTGCCATTATATATTCTACCGTCATCCCTCCATTCACGGAATCAAGTGAATAGATTTGCCGCATGGTTGCAATGTCTTTGAGATCCGGAGTACGTGTGATAGAGTCAAGTATTTCCCCCTGAAACTGTTTATCAAAACGCATCACCTCATCTTCTATCAAGCCGGGATTCATCTCTAACGGATGGGACAGATGTTCGTAATAGAAAATACCGAACATGTTTCTTTCTTCCAATGACATCCCTCCATAAGTTCCGTCAGCTTTCCCACCATGATTGGAAGTAATAACGATCAGCCAGTCTTCATAATAATAATTCGGACGTGCTTTGATAGCATCCAGTAACTGCCCGATATACTCATCCATTTTATGCATGGCATCCACATAGCCAGTGTTTGATGACTGCCATCCCCCTTGTTTCGCAGCATCCAGCACACTACGGAATGAAAGATAAGTAGCACGATAATTCTCTGCGTTCAGTTGTGTCAACACCGTATTCAGCGTTTCCTCATCAGTAGAAGTCGTTACGACACGTGTTGCCTGGGATAATAACTTTTTATTCTGATTCTCCCAAGGTGTCACCGCCAAGGTCGCTATACTCTTGTCATAATCTACTACATACTGGAAAAAACCGGGATATTCCTTTATTGATTCAAGAGTATTCGGGTCATAATACTGCTCCGAAACATACGTGTCGTCCGAAATACCATGACGTGCCGGCATATTACCCGTAAGCATAGAAGCACAAGCTACGGCATGCTCTTCGGTTGGCGTATATGAAACACCATCTGCATGTTCCATCTCCAATCCGCTCCATGCATAACGACTGCGGGGTAACAAGCTCTTCACCACACCGTCATCAGGAAAGGCATTCTTCACCAAATCACCGCCACCAGCTCCTTCTATATTTACCCAAAGAACATTTCTCTTTATATTCAGACGGCCGTCGGCTGCCTCTTCCCCCTTCTACAGAAAGAGGGGTATCATACTTCGTACACGAAGCCAATATATTGCCCAGCAGCATCACAGCCAGGCAACTTATTTTCACTATCATTTGTGCTTTCATAATTTTCATCGATCCTCTTTATAATAGTAAGTACCAAATTCACCGAACATATGTATTCGCTCCAGATTCCTGTTTGGCTCTTTCGGACGGTTCGGAAATTTATCCTCTGTCAAATAGTCCGGTCGGGCAGGCTCCTTGTGACTGTTTTCCGGTATTTCCAAACGTATACCCGTTACATTCGTATAACGCCGGGCAAACTCGACATAGAACGTATTGTAACGGTCGGGCCAAAACTGTCTTTTATCCGGGCTAAGGTCTTTTTCATCATCCGAATCGTAAACTTGGTTCCATGTAATATTTTCAATACTAACAAACGTAGAGTCTTGATAGTGATATTCCAACGGATCTTGCGTCACGTAGACCCGGATACGTTGGGGTCTGAAACTATACTCTCCCCAATTGTCTTCACCGGTTGCAGTTCTCACGTCCTCTGAATAAGCCGATTTAGCGAGCCTGTAACCGGCTGCCATATAAATACCATCTAACACAGGCAATGATGTTTTACCCGGCTGTATCACTATGGAATAAGGTAGTTCCGGAGTTTGTGCCTTATAATATACTTTGTCACCATAAAACGCTTGATAGGTCCATCCGTCCTCTGTATATGTCTCATAACGGTCATAGTAAGATTCCCACATGGTTCCACGATTTCCATCAAAAAGAGCATAAGGTGTATTTTGGTCTTTCCCTCTCCAGTTGTAATTATTGTGCTTCCAGCCCTTGGAATATGCCACTGCTTCCCATTCACTCCGCAAATGATGATTAGGAGTATACCCCGTCCCAGCCTTCGTCTGGAACACTTTACCGTCGAAATCGGATACAGGCTCATTACGTTTTAATGGATTAAACATCCAGATGCACTGTTCCACATGAGGTTTCTCAAGGGACTCCTGACGCCTGACATCACTCACCGCCATTCCAACGCGGTCAAACAATTGTGAAAAATCACGTCCGAAATAGTCAGTCAGACACTTCAACATGACATCTTCCAACTTCATCCGTACCAAACTACTCTTTTTAGCTTCCTCCAGCAAAAAGCGGTTGAGATAACCGAAATATTTCCAGCCGTCTTTCTGCTCTGCTTCCTGTTTGTACTGCAGAATAGATGAGCAGAAGAACAATGCAGCAGGCCATCTTTCCTCACTGTCATAGTCCTCCTTCACAGGACGTCCTGCCTCATCCGAATATATCTTACAGCTGTCTGCCTCTGCCCATGAAACCAAATGGTCAAAAGCCGATGACTTCAAAATATAAGATCTGTTTTTAATTACCTTGTTTTCCTCATAGAACGACGGAAGTTCTATTTGATCGGATTTTCCCCACCAATTGTGCTTGTACAAAAAATAATAGTTGGGCAACATTGAAAACACATCCTTGAAGCTATTCGGATAGCTACTGGGGAAATAAGTTTGTTTAAGCATACTTGCTTGCAACCATCCGACCACATGTCCTGTATTGAGAGTGGTCTTCTTAATTTCCTCCGGATCAGTAATTACATTAATCAATTCTTCGGTAGAAAGCAAATTGACATTAGTATTGCCATAATAGGAATAACGTTCCGTACTCAAGTGTGTGTCCATCACTTCCCGTACCGGGAATCCAGGCATGGGAAATGCTTCATCCATGCCATCCAACCCATAGAATTCAAGATAACATTTCACCCAGTCATCCCACATATCAAGCGCCTGCTGCAATTGCCCCGGGAAAGCATTTCCCAAGGTCTGCACCTTTAATTTCATATAACTGGTAGGTACCGAGAAAGCGATATTCTTTCCTCTCAATTCCACCCAAGGTACTGTTGTTTCTTTAACAGCGTTCATCCATTCGTCTTTTTTGCCTTCGGTTTCTCCGCTAACAAAGTCGGGAGCAGCATATACACCCTGCACTTTTAGATTTACAGTTTTTTGAGTTGCGTCACTATTTCGTTTGATCCAAATATATCCGCCATACGGGTTACGAATTTCATTTCTACCTTGAAACAAAGGCATGGAAGTCACAATCTTGGGATCGCGTCCTAAATAAGTATCCTCTAAGGATGATAAATCCGTGTTATGAATTCCAATCTGAATAGTCAATCCTTTCACGTCCTCATCCAATATGATAGTTACCTTTTCACCTGCACCTGCATATAGCCCCGTACTGTAAATAGAAAGTGGAGTATAGGTCAAACCGGCTTTGCTTTTGTCTACCATCGGATAGCTCATGTCTATTGCCAATATTGTCTCATCCAGACGTTTCTCGGTCAGTGTATCCACTAACCCCGGAAACGTGCGCGCTCTGTCATAGTGGCTGACGTCAATACCTTCACCTTCGTAATAGTCGCCTCCGGTTTCAGATGTATAGTCGCCTGTACCTGATACAAACTCGTCAAAGTTTTTATCTTCGCATGCCGTTCCTCCCCATATCATCCATGCCACGAGGAGGAAATACACTAATTTTTCTTTCATTCTTCTTTTCATTTTTAAGGTGTTTCTCATTGTTGTTCATCTGCCATCTCGCGATAAGCGAATTGCCATGCCTGCCCCTTTTGATTCCATTCCCATCGAACAGATTTGCCCAGCCACAAAAAGATTTGTCTTGGAATATCGATTGTTCGGATCGTCTTGCCATAAATAAGTTCCGGATCACGATAGGGGGCCAAAGCAGAGGATGAATCATCGACACCCGCAATATAGATATCGGAAGTACCGCGATCAATATGGAAATCATACGCATGTTCATCTGTATTTTCTGGAGTGCCAGTCTCTGCTTCTACAGGATCGGCATAGTTCTTCAGATATGCAGCACCTTCATCCTGTTCCAAATCACAAGGCCAGTACCCTACCAAGTTTTTCCAATAGGGATAAGTATCCTTCTGAAGATGAAGCTTGGTCATACCTAAATATTTAGTGACATCATCTTCCGGAATGGCCGTATTGTATAACTGGACATTCGTTATATAAAACTGCGTAGTACCGTCTGCATCTGATTCCCAGTCCCAATGAGGGTCATACCCTCCGCTACCACCTTGGATACCACGTCTGTCAGTCGAACCTATCCGCATAGGAGATTTAGACAACTCGCCATGCTTAGATTCATCCTGAAGGTATTTCTTTCTAAATTCAGCATTATTATAATCCTTGGTTCCTTTGAGTTGTCCATCAACAAACATTTTCAAGGTGCATCTGCCTTTATTTGTAGGGTTGGGTTCCACCATCCATGTGACAACATGCCATTTCGTCCAATCTATATTCCAAACAGTAATCTGCCATGTCCATGATCCGAAACAAGTCGTCAACTGATTACCATAAGCCAAAGCAATACTCCAACCGTTCACCCGTGCATACGTAGATTTGGAGAGAAGGCATGAACGGGATAAGCTACTCGCATTTCCTCTCATAAAGAATTGGATTGTGATAGGCTCTATTGTCCAAACCTTTGTAGTTTCATCCTGACTGAATTTCAAATCCCCAAGAGTCGTATCCCCCAACCTGGCTGATTCAGCATATACAGTAGGCTCCAGATTCCTTATATTGAAGGCCCATATAGGCGTATAAAAAGAATAAGGGATAGCTTGATTTCCGGGCGATCCTTGAACCTGCTGTTTCAACCGGTCATTATACATCACCGTGAATGTATTTCTATTAAAATCGTCATAATAAGTTTCAAACTCTTCACCTGGTTTATAAAGCCCTCCATAGTTGGAAGTAACTATGACCAACCAGTTTTCTTTTGAAAACCGGGGACGGCTCTTCAATGCTTCCCAAATCTCTCCGACATATCCGTCCAGTGTAGCTATCGCGTTAGTAACCGTAGTAGTAGGTATATTGCGGTCATCATAGAATTCACCGTCACCTACAGCTTCTACCACTCCACGCAGTTGAGCTACAATCAGTTCGGAAGTCTCATCCTGTGCTAATTCATTCAACACAGCGTCTTTCACTGCCAAGTCGGTGGTTACGACCGGCGATACACCTGCTTTGGTTCCAAAAGCTTTCCTGATTGCTTCATTCGAAACATAAAGGCTGACATTGCTCCCCTCATCTGCCAAATATGACACCAGATTGTCTACAGGATTATCCGGTTGTAAGTCTTCGCTCGATTTGATTCCATGAGCAGTGTTACCTATCAACAAATTAGCCCAGCCACGTGCTTCTGTCAGTCCGTCGGCATCTAATTGAGCTGGATCACTCGTATCTCCCAGTCCGAAATCTGTATACAAAGCGGTGGAAAGCATAGACGTTATGTTAGGAGCCTTTTCGGCATTTCGAGCCGACATCATAGCCGTTCCGCTCACACCATCCATCACCACCACCAAGACATGTCCCGATCGCAGATTGCCGTTATCCGCAGACGGATAATCATACTTCAATGAATCTTCCATCACATCGTTGCAAGCCACCATACCACTACATAACAGCAGTCCTGCCACAACAGTGCGGGTATAAACCTTTATATTTTCATAAATATTCGCTTTCATATAGTTCTCATTTTATTATTTAAGGTTCATCTACTTGTTCATCTTTCAAATTGATCTTCAGCATGACAATGCCATACATCTGTTTTCCATCGAAGTATGAGAAACTACCGACCAACAAGAGTCCATTAGCATTGTCCGAAGTCAACGAATATTGAGCATCATTCAACTCTCCGGAGAATCTTCCGGGTACATTCAGATTCTGAATAGCCTTACCATTCATATCCAGAATAAGGAAACCTTGCCGGGTAACACCGTCATATTTGTTGAATGTTCCGGATATAACTACATAAGGTTTTCTCTTTTCTGCATTCGAGGCACTCAAATCTACTATTTTTGCAAAGTTTACACTTCCTCCCTGCATGTCTCTAAGCTTGAAAACCTCGTCGAATGTCCCGTCGGGTTTTAACATGACAACGCCTCCTTCTACAGGTTGACCATTGAAAGTTGTGAAACTACCAACAATCATCATCCGTTCTACAAGAGTTCCGTCATTGTCTTTATAAGAAGTGTAAGTAATCTTTTTAATCACTCCGTTGGCACCTGCACCTACTTGGATTAGAAATTCATCATCCACTGTACCGTCTTCTTTCAGTCTCAGTATATTGTGAACTTCTTTTCCATCGAAACGGCTTAAGTTTCCAACGATAACAATCTTTCCGTCATTCAGCATACAAGCGTCTTTTATCTCTCCGTTCTCTTCCACTCCCGGCAAAGATTTTTCCTCTGCATTTTCGGTATTACGGCGATATTTCTTATCCAATGCTCCTGTTTCATCCATTCTCATAACGGAACGCGCTTCCGTAAGTGTATATTCAGGGAGCAGAGTCCAGCTTTTAGTAGAAATATAAGTATTGTCAAGGTCGACCGCTCTATGATAATAAAAATTTCCTACAGCTATAACTTTTGTCCCATCAGCATTACTGAATGCACGAATAACTTCCTCACCTTCCGAAGTTCCACCATTAAATTTCGGCACGCTCTGCCCCTTAGTCTTTCCAGTACCATCATCCTGAAGAAAGTCCACCCATTGAGTTTCGACCGACATATTATTATTTACCAATAAAATATTGCCGTAAGGGTATTTATTCTTATTTTCTTCATATTGGTTAAACAATCCATAAACTATAGCCTTAGGAGCATCGCCACTACTCTTCATGTATTCCAATCCCCGCAATTTGCTATATATATAATTGCCATCATCGTCACTATACATATCGGTTCTTATACCCCACCACAAACGATATTTATCATTATTACCATCTGATATAAGTCCGGTTTGATGATTCACCATAGCAATACCTCCATAACCGACTTTACCTTGTTTGTCAAAATCACCCAATAAATAAAATTCACTGGTAAGCTCGTTATTTTTACACCAAGGCACACATGCATAAAATGATCCCCAACCTTTAGCACCCGTTTTATAGTATTCAAATGCCTCATCAACGGAAACACTTCCCAAGACACTAAAATAAGGTCCCGTAAATATTTGATTCTCCATCACCAGAAACGTTTTGCCTGAGCTCACTTCTTGGGGAACAACCACTGTCAGAGTGGTATCTGTAGCAGCTTTTATCTCACAAAGCTGTTCGGATATATAAAATTGAAAATCATATTCGTCGCCATGAGTATAAGGAGCCAGTCCCGATGCCCGGAATACTACTTCCTCACCCGGTCCGGCTGTTTCCGGTTTCGGGGTTTCCATCAGGAGTTTCAATTTAAAAGGTTCACGTCCTCCGGTATAAGGGTTTTCTTTGATAGAGTCTTCTTCATCAGCATTACATCCACACCACACCAATACACAAGCGGCAAGGCAAAACAGATTGACTAGTTTTACCACCCATCTATTTACTTTATAACAGTCACTCATCTCTTTCTTCATTTATGATTAACATGTTGCTTAAATCCTCTCTTCTCTTTGTCAATGGCGTTCCGCCCTGCCGAGTATCGTCCGGATAATCAATGCCTGCCTCCATCGCTTTTGAATATAGAGCATAAGAACTAAAACCAAAAGAGTGATCCAGACGAAGCACATGTACGATACCATTGCGCGGTTCAATATTGCAGGATGATACGTAGCCATATATGGAAATCCATAATCTTGATTGGCACACATGATCTGTCGGTAGCCTGCATATTTTATCCCGTTAGCGTCACCATAGCATACTCCCATTGTCAACTTATACTTTTTATCGTAAGTATAGTTGGTCTGTCCGGGGAATGTGCTTAACGCTACCGTATCGATTTGGGCGATATCATTCAATCTGTACTTACCTTTAACAACATACATCTCTATCATATCTTCCCATACTTGACGCTTCACCTGTGAGAGATCGGTTATCTTGTCCATATTATTCCAGTTGTAGAGATAATAGTTAAGCATATCCACACTTCTGTTGAGTGAAAAATCGGTAGGAACAAAAAATGTAACATCGGCATTCTCATCGCTAAAAATATCATACCATTTGGTCATTTTGATAACTTTCACCAGGTCAGAGAACAACATATCATCCTGAGATTCCAGATAATCCATGATAGTTCCGTCATAGTAGGGATTACTTTTTCCTCCATCCAGCAAATAGTCATCTGTCTGGCAACTTCCCAATGTCACTGTTACCAATAGCAGCGCCAACATTCCGCTGATTATTTTTCTTATATTTTTCATATTCATCATTATAGTATTATATAGTAAACCATTATGGGATAATCACTTTATTCCCAATACATATTTTTAGAAATATATGAGTTGTTTTCCAACGCACCTTTATAAATAGGCCATGTCCATGAACCTTGTTTAAGATTGGCCGTTGTCTCACGATGGCCGCTTTCATCGGCAAAGTAGCAAAGAAGCATCTACTATTTTTTTGTACGTACCAAATCATAGAAATAATGTCCCTCCCCATCAACTCGCGTACACGTTCCCAATAAATGGAAGCATCCAAATTATCACCTTCTGTAAAGAGAACAGCTCCTGCCCGTTCTCTAATACGATTGACTTCTTGCAATGCTTTATCATATTCACCTAATTTCTGTAACGCTTCCGCATAGAGTAAAATAGCATCAGCCAAGCGGAACACGATGAAATTACCGGAATTAGGAATCAAATCCGAACCATAGTGGTCTGCATTCAGCATCTTTACTATTTCTACAGGCAAAGTAGTCGTACTTCCCCCTTCAATATCACTCGTGTGGAGATACTTGAACCAAGACTCTATTCGCAAATCTTCTTCATCTTCGGGATATAGTTGTTTCAGGAAAACCGTACTATAGGTAAAAGATGGTTTTTGCTTCGAATAAACATTATAGACCACTTTCGAGCACCACATATGATCTGTCTTAAAAATCTCACCGGTAGTAATGTTTTGCGCTATTTCAAATAAGCCTTCATTGGAGTCTCCTTTGAAAACCTGAGAAATCTGACTCATCGGCTGCAATTGATAGAACGTACCGTCGATCCATGAATTCATTTCGGCCAAACGTTTGACTTCCGAATAATAAATCTCCGCATTTCCTTCGTCGAAAAAGACAAGCCACATATTCATGTGCATCATAAGTGTCAGCACCGCTCCCCTGTTGGCATGCTGACTTCCTTTTCCATTACGCCACGGAAGAGTAATACATTCAGGGTCACTGTCAAGCAAAGCCTGCAAATCGGACAGGCAATTTCTCAATACTGTGGTTTTATCCGTACGTGGCAATGGCTTGGCATAATAGGCCTCTGTATAGTAGGGACATCACCAAAAAGACGTACCATGAAGAAGTAGGCCAAACTACGCAGAAAACGACACTCGGCACGATAACTTTCTACTTCCCGATCCGTGATATTCTGAATATTGACAACTTCCTCTATCATAATATTGGCAGCCTGCACTACTTCATACATCCGCTTCCAATTATAAATAGCTCCGCAATCTTCGGATTCGCCTTTTTCCTCGTTATCTTTCTTACTTTTATAATTCTTCATATCATTTTGAATCAGATACAAATAACCATTTTGATTCTGCCCCGTGATAGGCGCACAACGCACATCACCTGCATAGAGGAAAAAGCCATTGGAAGTGGTCGCTTTTCTTAAACTCTGGTAAATACTTAACATAAATGCATGAGCATTGGCCTGCGGACCAACCCAAAATTTATCTCCCGGAAGTTTGTTCTCATCATCTGTATCCAACTTACAGCCACCCAATATGGATGTGAAAACAAGAAGCAGGCCTATTGATATATATTTCAACATAAATTCTTCTTTTTTATCTGATTATTATAAGCTTAAAGTAACACCCATAGTCCATGTACGTGCATTGGGATATCCACCGGAATAATCTCTACCCAAACCGTTCACGCTTTCGGGGCTGATACCCGAATAGTTAGAGAATGTCCAGATATTATTGACCGACGCTTTCAAAGTGACTCCACTCACCCGTAACACGTTCAACCAGGATTTTGGCAAACGGTAGGATACGGATACTGTATTGATCTTAAAGTAAGAACCGTCTTCTAGAAAGAGTGTTTGTGCTTCTCTGAAAGGATCTATCTCCTTATTGTGATGATAATTATAAGGATTCGGATAAGTAGCGTTGTAACGGTTGCTCTCCGTCCAGAAATTATAGCTTCCAATCGGAACGATAGCCGCATCCTTCTTTAAGTCATCGATATTTCTCTTTGCAGGATATGTGTAAGATTTTAAGGTGTTTGCCAAGACTGTATTGATCACATCACGCTTCAAAGTAAAAGAGGTATTGACATGAACACTCAGATTTTTATAACCTAAGTTGAAGTAAAATCCTCCATTGATAAGCGGTTGTGCATTACCTGCTATCACACGGTCTTTTTCATCAATGATGTAATCACCGTTTACATCTACCCAAATGGGGTCTCCCGCCTTAAAGTATGCCTCTTCCGAAGTGCTCGTCCCGACACGGAGTCTTTTACCGGTAACCGGGTCTACCGGTACGTCTTCATCGGTAGCATACACTCCTTTATTGATATACAGCAACATAGCTGTTGCGCTTCCCCCCAAGCGATTGGCTACCCACGCATCTTTGTTGATTAACTGGCGGGCCTCGTTGGGAAGCTTAGTCACTACGTCTTTATTCATAGAGAAGTTAAGACCACATTCAAGATTCCATTTACTTTGAACAGGCAATGGTTTACCACGCAAAAAGACTTCCAGACCATAGTTAACCAAGCTGACTTCGGTACTTCTTACTTTTGCGAATCCTGCATGATCGGGCAAATTAACATCACTAAGTTGATTGTCCACCTGTCTGTAATAAAAGTTTATATCTGTAGACAAACGGTTGTTGAACAAAGATGTTTCATAACCCAAATTCCAGGTTGTTGTAGTCACCGGATCAAATGTACATTAGGCAGTCTTTCGAAATTAATTGGAATATAAGATTCACCATCATATATGTTATTCGAATTGATGTCATAAGTACCATATACATCATAGCGGGTAGCACTGTACTTTACGACCCGTCCCCAAGTGGCACGGATACTCATATTATCAAGGAAGTTACTGTAACGTTCCATAAAACTTTCATAGCCAATGTTCCAACGGAAACCGAGGATTAAAGAGCCATTTGGTCTTGGTTCCATATACAGAGCTCAACTCCGGGCTTAATGTTGGAGTAAAATGTATTTTCACCTCCTGCCTTGAATGTACGGCTTCCTTAAACGAAAACTGGGATTTAAAATCAACGCAAAAGTACTTTGATTCTCACTGATACTGGCAGAACCTTCGGTTGAGCATAACCTACAGGACCCAAAATGTAATCATTGGGCAACCCTTTAAACTTAACGGTATTACCTGTCCATTTTTTAGAATTATAACGGATACCTGCTGTTAAACCTACATTGGCAATATACAAATCGAAATTCCGATAAAAATATGTGTTTATATATACTTCCGATGTGTTAGAGCTATAATTCTCCTCATAAGACCGATAATTATCATTATTCAAGATAGCAGGTTTAAATTGTTCGCTCTCTGAAGCCGTATAATTATAATTAAACACACCTTTCCACTGTATCCGGTATGGCAACATATATCCCAAATTAACGGTAGTAGAATAATGGAACCGACGTTGGAGTTTGAAGTACCAAACACCTGCAACGCATCGACAGATGCTGTATATAGCGAAGGAGGAGGAAGCAGAGAAGAAGCACTTGCCGCACTTGCCACTCCGGACTGCGATACGGCACTTCCGCTACCCGTACTATTATCTGTAAAACCGACTTTCATGTCTACCCCTATCGAGAATTTAGAATCGGGCGACTGATAGTTCATATTTCCTGTCAGTGAATAACGATTGAAGTCAGTATTCTTCACAATACCCTTTTCTGTATAATAGTTACCGTTGATCTTATAGTTAAACAAGTCATTACCACCCGAAAAGCTCACATTGTGAGACTGGTTATAGGTAACTCTATAGAATTGATCCTGCCAATCGGTATTATTGTTCCAATAAGGATTCAAGCTATCTGATACTTGCGGCATGAACATCAAATCCTGATATCCATGATAGATTCGTGAAGTATCATTGTTCAGAATCTGCCACTTTAACATATTTCGTTCCGCGTTACCTATAGCCACATCACGCAAACGAGGAGGAGTAGAAACAGTAAAGTTCCCGGAATAGGACACTTTCGGTTTTACCGAATTTCCTTTTTTCGTCTCAATCAGGATTACACCATAGGCTCCATCCGAACCATAAAGAGAAGTTGCGGCGGCATCTTTCAGAATCTGTATATTAGCAATATCCTCAAATGGAATAGTAGAAAGAGGACTGACACCCGAACCGGAAACCAATCCCTGCGAATCGTAATCTTTCACTTCGGATTGAGGAATACCGTCTACCACAAACAAGGGGGCAGAAGAAGCCAGATTCCAACCGGTATCTTTATTACCTACCACTGAAATATCAGAAATACCACGTATTGTCATGGTGCCTTGTGCACCCGGCAGTCCGTTGTTTAGCTGAATATTCAACCCCGCCACACGTCCTTGCAGTAAAGACATAACATTGGCTACCGGGGTCTCTGCCAATTCTTCTGCCCTCACTACGAAATTGGAAGAAGTTACGCTGGCTTTATTTACCCTTCTTTGTCCTACAATCACAGTTTCTTCTATCTCCGTCACATCCTCTACCATGAATATATTGATACCGGCAGCCGCTTTCTTCACCCGATAGGTGGTAGGCTTCATTGCAACATTGGTAAAGTATAATTCTACATCCAAAGGAGTTTTAATCTTGAATCTACCTTCCAAATCGGATATAGTCCCCCTGATTCTCTTTTTAGTCTTTGCGTCCCGGCATATAATGTTCACTCCCGGAAGGGTTTCACCAGTCGACTTGTCATATACAACTCCGCTGGTTTCTACTTCTTGAACACGCTGCGCCATCACATCAGAAATGCTCAAGAATAATAAAAACAACAATAAAATATATCTATTTTTCATTTCTTCATCCATTTAAGATTAATCAATCAGCCAGTAAAGGCATCCCCTTAGCGAAATGAACCAACATTTCCCAATGTGCTTCTTTATAAATAGCGAACACGAAATTAAAATTATAATAACGCCTGTAACCATAGTTAGTCACAACACTGGTTCTAAATTGGACACTTGCCTTCTGACCACTAGAATCGGTATATGTCGTTTTTTCACTGAACAAAGGCAATGGATATGCCATATCCCACACCACCTTTTCTGAATTTACTTCCTTCAGAAAACCAGCCTGAAACATATCCTTCCAATTGGTTTCATTGAAACGACTCGGACTGATAACATTCCAAGACGGATCATAAAATGATATGGACAATGAAGTAGAAGGGTCTTTCTTATCTTTATTCTCTCTAAAATAAATATGAATATCTCCCGGTTCTACAAGCTCTACTCTACTGAAGGATTCACCTGTACCTTCATATCTCATATTTGAACTCTCTGCACTTACGTATTCAGCGATGGCCAATCCTGTCTCCGGATCATATATAGAGGGTTCGAAATCGATTTCCCGAAAAGGCATAAGCCGCATCTTCTTCATAACCTTATAACCGCCGGAATTACTGATTCTCATATTGAATATATATCCGGAGTCAGGTTGACAACGCAATATACTTGAATTAGCTTCGCTCCACATAATCAGTTCTCCACTGTTTTTACGGACATCGAACAGACGACGATACTCTGTACCTCGCTTAGCATTTATTTCTTCAATTGATTTCTCGGTTCCTAAATATGGTTTTTTCCACACACGCACCGGATAATATTCCTCTAATTCGGGAGCCGGACTACCATCATAATGCATCATATCCGTTATTTCACAAGTTAAAGGTAATGTTGATTGTGCTGTATTGAATATACCTGTATAAAATGTTGTATGCCCCATTGTCGGAGTAAATATGGTTGTCGTAAAATTCACGTCACGATCAAAAGCATCTTTTTCCTCAGGAAGAAAATTATCCATACAACTTGTTCCCATCATTAGTAGCAAGGTAGACGATGCAGCCATCCATCCCAATCTTTTCATTTCTTTAATATTTTTCATGACCTAAATTTCTGAAGTAATGAATAAACTTACCAAATCCGAACTCATGCTGCGGTACCATCACATGAATCACCCCGTTCTTTGTATATATATCAGTCCACAAAACTTTAGCAGGTTCCCATTTATCTTTATCTAACGTATTATTCATGTCGTAGAAAGTAATTTCTTTGGGACCACCATTGAGAAATCCGCTAGCCGGCAGCCTTCGGTAAAGTAAACTCATACGATAAGAATGTAATCCCTGAATTAACTGTCCTTCGACAGAAGATACTGTAGACAACTGTGGAGTATCATACAAGCCCGGTACCATATAGCGACATAGTAATGAATCCATTTGTGACTTATATTCATAATCGATATATATGGGATTTCCTTCCTTATCCAATACTGGTGCCTCAAGTCTCTTTTGGTAATTCCACAATTTCTTCAAAGTAAGTTCACCAACAGCGTATGCCTCTTTCTCACCGGCATCTTCATCCAAATCTTCTGCAGTAAGTTGCAGTTTGTTCAATTTACGATATCTGTTTAACATCTCTATAGCAGATCTGAAACAAGAATCAGGCAGTGCCATCAAAGTATATTGTCCCGTTTCGTCTTTTAAAGACCGACGCAACTCATTCAGCTTCAACGGAACTCCTGAAGCGTCTTTTTCTTCATCCGGCAAATCCAAAAAATACATTAACGAATCAAAAGTGAGTCCTAAATCCGGATCACCTGCCTTCAAATAATCATAAATAGTACCATCATATCGAGCTATTCCCTCCCCTTTCACATCTGAAAGGTCGATATCTGCTGCGGTAAAATCCGTACATGAAGAAAGCACTAATGCTGCCAAGCTGCATGTAATAATCAATAACTTGTTCATAGTATCTTGAGTTTTTTATCGTTTCCAATAGTCATTTTGTTCGATAGTCGGATTCTCTCGCAAAACGTCTCCACTCACCGGCCAATAAATTCCTCCATTATTCAGTAGTGTGACCATTTCCTGATCGTCTCCAACAATACGGGCTTCGCGGATACGGTCATACCATCGATGTCCTTCGCCTATCAGTTCTCTACGACGTTCCTGAAATATCTCCTTCAATAATTTTTTAGGATCACTATCCAAATTCTTTGCATAAGACATGTTCGGAAGATTGCGTATATCACGCAACTCGTTCAAAAGCGCCAATGCATCCGACGGACGATTGAGAACCACTAATGCCTCTGCACGCAGCAATTGCATGTCCTCCATTCGCGAAAATATGATAAAAGAACTGTAAACTCCCAGATTATGATCCCCATTATCGCTTCCGGTAACTACTTGTATCTTTGAAAAGATCGGATAATCCAAGCTCATACCGGTAATATAATTCTTATAATATGCAACAGGAGTAGACATGTCATTCACTCCAACCCGGTTGTCCGAAGTATATGTACGCATGAACATATTCTTTAATGTATCTTTGGAGAGATAAATATCGGGCAACTGTTTCCGTACAATGGGCTCTGCCAATGTCCACGATTCCAAATGTCCATCAGTTCCGACTTCATTTACCTCATTACTGGTATATTTATAACCAAAAGATACCAAGCGTGCCGCACGATAATCGACATTATAATCACCATAAAAAATGCCTTTCGGAGCGACCAAATTCGATGTTGTTGTGAAAATCTCTATGGCATTGATAAACCGCTCCATTTTATCCAATACATGCGCCGAGTAAATTTCTGCATCTATGTAATTTCCTCTCCAGGCTTCTACATGCGCCAAAATCGTATATGCGGAATAACGATTCAGTAATAAACCTTTCCATGTAGCAGCATCAAACCCATAGTATTTATCTGAAGAGGCGCCTAATTGTTCCGGCAGTAGCTTGGCAGCTTCACGTAGCTCGTTTATTACATAATTTAAAACAACGTCAGCATCCGTACGTGCCACTTTCGGAAAAGTGCCATTATCATAAGAATAGGTAATCAAGGGTACATCCCCCCACATCCGCACCATATAGAAGTAGGCTAAAGCACGAATTACACGGACTTGAGCGGCATCGTATGTATAGTTGACTTCCGAATAAGCGGGATCTTTTTCCACTACTTCTTTTGCTTTTTCAATGAAAAGGCAGGCAGCATTGATAACCTTATAAAAGCGTGTCCAATCGGATATTTTCTTTATATTTTCAAATGGACTGTCCAGTTTATTGTCTCTGATGGCTTGCAGGTCGCTACGAGTCCGTACGGTGAAATCACCCATCCGAAGATCACCGGTAGCCCAAAAAGTATTATTCTCCCCCAATGCTGTTCGCATCAATCCGTAGACACCGAACATTGCGGAGCGTGTATCTGTCAGTGAATTCCATTGCTGTTCCTGCGTAGCGACATGAAAGAACTCATTGTCGTTCTCCAGCAAATCACTGCATGACGAAAAAAGCAAGGGAGCGGCCAGCACCAACAGCTTCATCATCTTTTGTATGTACAATAATCGATTCATATTTAATTTATGTATTAGATTAGAAATTTAATTTCACCCCTACAATCACTGAACGGGAAAGCGGCTGACCATACCCTCTGTAATATCCATCCATTTCTATCAGTTCAGGATCGTCTCCACTAAAGCCGGTGAAAGTAAGTAGATTGTTTCCTGTAACGTAGAAATAAATGTCCTTGAGTTTCTTCTTGGATACATCTTTCTTCTTACCTTCTCCTTTATAGGCTTTCTTCCCGATAGGCATGGTATAACCCAATGTTAATGAACGGAGCTTCAAATAAGAGAGCTTTTCCAGAAACAAGTCCTGTTCGGCGCGATAAGGCGTGAGACCGCTCATTTGATTGTATAAAGGATAATCATCCTTATCATTGGTATTCTGCCAGAAGAAGATCTCACGCAGGCTTTCGAGCGATGGTGTGTTTTCCAATGTCAGGAAGTTATAGCGTTGTGAAGAACGATAGTTGATAGCATCATGTCCTAATGCAAAGAACAGATTGACACCTAAATCGAAACGTCCCAACTTAAAGTTATTTATGAAACTTCCCGTTACTGGTGGCAGGCTATGACCTTTCAATATTTTATCATCATCATTAATTACATTGTCATCATTCTGATCTTTCCATTTCGGATCGTTTTTCGCAAACTCGATAGAACTCATAGACAGTTTCTTACCATCTTTCACAGGAACTTCGGCATCGGAAGTATAAACACCCTCGTTCTGATAGAGCCAGAACTGATCAATAGCATGTCCCACCTGCAATTTGCGATTTCCAATCACCAGTTCGTTCAGATTCTCCGGCAATTGCAACAATTCATTCTTATTATATGCTACTGAAAAAGAAGCATCCCATGAAAATCCTTTAGGATTATTAAAAGGTTTACCCGAAAGTGTTACTTCAACACCTGAATTGCGCACTTTCATGCCATTGGTATACTTATACTCATATCCATATTCCCGATTGACAGGAATGGTTGTCAACAAATCACAATCTGTATTATTATAATATTCTACTCCCAAAGAAAGACGATGGTTGAAAAATGAAGTATTCATTCCTATATTCCATTTATCCGAATAAGGCCATCCTAGTTCATATCCTATCCAACCAGTATTATAAGGACGAGCTACTGTAGCCCACCCATAGTAGGAAGAAGTTACCGGCTGTCCGAAACCCGTCATTTCTTCCCCTGTATATTGAGGGCCGGCTGCAAACCTATTATTATCCAAATAGCGTCCTATCCTTGCCCATGAACCACGCAATGCAAATTCTGAAACTTCAGAAAGATCTTGTAACAGTAAATTCTTCAAATTCAAACTTGCGCTAACTGCCGGAGTAAACAGCCAACGACTATCCTTCTGTATATTGGACGATCCATCTCCACGAAAAACGACCTGTGCATCAAAAGATTTTTATATCTATAATCTACTGACAAAAGAGTGCTCACCATGTTGTTTTTCATCTTATCAACAAAACGTCTCATGTATACAAAACCACCACCATTGGTAGACGGTTTAGTATCATCTGTTCCATCATACGCTTGTGCATAATTATAATGTTGCACACTCTTCATAATAATTGCCTGTAAACCCATATTCAGAAAATGAGTTTTTTGAATATCAAATTTATAATCTGCACTTGACTGCCAAATCAAACGGCGATTATAACCAGAATAATTGGATACATAGTTTACAGACTCCATCAATCCCATTGGCCAAAAAACGTGACGTACATTGGTATTATAGTCCATCATCAAACGGGTATCCACATGCAACCCTCTCCATGTATAGTTTACGCCCAGATAACCACTTAAAAGGTTGTTCAAATTATCATTTTTCTTATATTCTTCATAGTTGTCAAGATAGGAACGATAAACAGAAGATACAGACGATAAAGGTGTTGTTAAATCCGGCAAATATTCAATTTCGGCATAACGATCGCGCATATTGCGATTACCATTGCGCGAAACACGCGCTACATTCAACAAACAGGAAACACCCAATTGATCTGTCAAATTCATGTTTAGAGCAAAGCTGGCTGTCAATTTATTAAAACTGGTATTGTCCGCTACTCCATCATTACCTGTATAGCCTAACATAAATATATAGTTGGCCATGCTTCCGCCACTTCCCATCGAAGCACTGAAATTATAAAGAGGAGACATACTATAATAATCGTTTGCCCAATCGGGTTCTCCAAAGAAATTCATATCACGGAAATCTTTCATCCATGCCGGCATCTTGTTCAGATAAGTAGTACGTTGATCGTTCGTGGCACATAGATCGGTAAAGCGCATACGAAAAGCGTAATCGTTGGCCGCATTGGTCATTTTTATTTCTGATGGCGGAATGGCAATACCGCCATTGGCACGGATGAACATATTGCTACCACCATAATAACCATCTTTCAAGTTCACCAGAATAGCACCGTTAGCTGCCAATGGTCCCAACTTTGCCAATCGAGCCGCATCTTTCACTACCTCAATAGAAGCTACATTATCCATGTTCAGACTAGCTAAAATATTGGTAGCTGTACCGATAGGATTCACTTCTGCATTTTTAATACCATATACATAAGCGTCGTTTGTCAACAATGGAATGCCATTGAGAAAAACAACCGGCTGTGCAGAAGACATATCCCCCTTTGAAAATACCGGAGTGGACAAGCCACGAATCAGCATATTCTGCATAGTTCCCGGTTCGCCTGTCGTTTCCTGAACATATACACCAGGCAGCGTACCTTTCAAGTATTGCTGCAGAGATATATAAGGTGAACGCGATAGCTCCCATAAATTGAGCGTATCTTTAGAAGCATAAATCACCGCTTTTTTCTTCGTGTCATGAGCTGCACGAATAAGATCGGTATTTTCCATCATTTGCCCCGTATTCTCGTCCGGGGAAATACTATCATTTGGAAGAAAGAGATGTCCGCCACTCCGAGCAGCTCTAATTTCACTTCCAAATCCCAACAAAGCTACAATAGCGCAAAAACGAATTATTGCATTTTTCATCTGTTGATTAGATTTTAAAGATATTATTATAATTATATTAATACATAACATAAAACTCTCACTGCAAATGAAAGCATATTTTTCTCAATACATGTTCTATTTTGATTCAGAAAGGTTCAAAATTAAAGCATTTTACGCACCAGACGGTTTCTGAACGCTATATAACCAAAAATCATTCAAAAAGGTATAAATATGATTCAAGCCACTTTATTTGCTCCAATCATATTTATACTTTTTATTCATTCTTCATCAACGCATCAACGGTTTTATGACATGAACCAGTTCACCATTATCTGCTATTCCTTCTATATTCAGAAAATAATTCCCTGGCTGATCGGATGTATAGAACGAAAAGGCAGCATTACCCTGTTCATCTGTTATCAATCTCGGACTCCAATAAAGAGTGGTACGCAAATCGGGTATCTCATTATTCTTTCCTGCCGCCTTATCATATTTAGGTGAATAGAATTCGACTGGTTTTTGATAGCCTAAAGGATAGAATGTGGTATTCTGCATATTTCTTTGCTGGATATCATCATAATACTTCGACCACCATCCTAAACAACGGGAGTCAAAACCGTCTTTTGTCGTCACGTTCAATACGGCAATCTTTTCCTGGCTGAAAGGAATACGACAGTAGGCATGGCATAAATCACGACCCGTATTCAAATAATATTTTTCACTCCATTTCAATGTTCCACGCAACAGAGCATTTGCCCGGTTCCGGTCAACGTCTTTAACCAATGTCATACTCTCCACATCACCGGGGTTAATCCAACTCACCAGAATATCCGGTTTACAGAAATTATCGTCTACAAATAATAATATCCGTTGATTACCGTAATATATCATTTCTTCTACCATATCCGACGAGCGTGAAGACTTACTTTCCACCGCATCCGACTCATATCCACTTAGTGACGATGTATCTCTGACCGCTAGTGTTTCATCTGCTTTTAGCCGTGTCTGTATATCTTCCGGCTCCTCTGCCAGGGTAGAAATAGTCAATCCCTGCGATTTTAACAGAGTGCGCATATCTTTATAGCGTACCATTTCTCTGTCTGTAAACACACGATAATCACGACTTCCCCACATCGGCGCTCTGACAATAATATCCTGCAACATGAAATGCAAATTGTCCAAGCGGGTCATCATCTCCACATCTGCTTTCTGTACATTACGTACAGAATCATCTTCCAACGGGAGTTGCGGATAAAGCGGCAAATCTTTGGGAGATTCCCAGTCAAACAGTTCAATCTTCCCTGTTCTTTTTGCTTTCAACTGTACTGCACTGATGTAGAAGCCACTTCCATCGACATAAGCAATACTGTCAAAGCAGAAGTAACCGTTCTTATCGGTAGAGGTGTACTGCTGAAAACCTTTCAGGCTACCTGTTCCCGAAATAGAAACCATATGTTCATCATTCGACTTTGTTAAAAGTCCTCCGGCTGTTACGGCACGTCCTTGTATTGCCATTTCAGAATGTTTTTCCAATGCGGGCGTTTTATATTTCCCCAGAATGACTTCGGGTAATTCATACCGCCGCCAACCTTGTGTCATCATAAGCAAATCCAGACTGTTTCGAGCCGCCGAACTTTCTTTCTTGAAATAAAATCCGGGTGACTGTATAATCCCCTTTAATTCGGATGTCAGCAATAAATGAGAAAGGATGCTGATACTGGAATCGGCTGCCGCAAATTTACTGTCGATCACTGATACGGAATAATTCCCCTTCAAAGGTTGACTATCAGCATTCAGAAGGCCAACGTTCACCGATACGGCCTCCCTTTTCTGTGTGAGAGATCCATTGACTGACAGATTACAAACTGTAGAAAGATAGGAATCAGAAAATGCCAAACGCTCACTCAAAACTTTTCCATCTTTGTTCAGCAGTACAAACTGCACGACACCCGCGGGGAAATATTGCTTGGGGAACAGGAATTTTTTTTGAGGTTCTTTCCATTCTTCCGATGCTATAATCATTCCACGAACGTGAGCTACTAAATAAAGAGATTCCATAGGTACACCTGCTACGGATAATAAAGAGACATGGAAATTGTCACGTTGTGTATCAACTCTCAAGCCATATAAAGCCTTTGTATCAACAGCTGGCAGTTTGAATGTTTTATTCCGTCCGAACTCATCCTCACATTTAGCTATATAAGATTTACCCGCTTCGGGAGTCAAAACAAACAGTCCCATTCCCTCATGAAGTGTACGAGCCGAAGAAACGACCTCTCCGGTTTCATCCACGATATCCAAACTGATATCCGCCGCATTTCCAGTATGCCCCATCGCTTTGAAAGCAATGCGGCAATCTTGTCCGTTTAACAGGTAGCCTCCTTCAGGATAAAATGTTATATCATAATCTTCATTCCGGGTACTCACCGGCAGATAACGACGATACACATTATCATCAGTATCTTTCATGGACAAAAGCCAGGATGTATTTCCTTTCCAATCATTTTTGTCCCATTCTATCGTAAACCCATTTTTTATATCAGACAGTTTCAATGAAAGATCCGACCTATTCTTTGTCGACATCTCTGCCTGACTAAGCATCATCAGCTTATCTCCTGTTGTGAATGTGAGTGCCAGATCTGGCGTTTTGGAATTGTTATGGGAAAGAGACTTCATACCTACTCTATTCCAGGAAACAGTCACTATCCGAATGGGACGTCTGAAAATACATTCATTTGCATTTTTCAGCATATAACGGGAATAAGCACGCAGTGTATATTCTCCATCGGCCAGTTCACGAGCCAAAGACAAATAACCTTGATAGATTCCATTATCCGAACGTACCAGTGCCTGTGATATTATAGAATCCAGCGGATTTACCAACTCTACATATATATATTTATCACATAAAGGCTTGTGCAATGCAGCATCTACGATATAAGACCGGAACCACAAAGTATCGCCTGCCAAATAGGTTCCTTTATCTGTATGTAAATAGACTTTTTCTTGTGGAAATATACTTAATTGAGATAGGAAACAACTCGTCAATGAATCCTTATCAAACTTTCCGGTTTGTCCATATCCCTTCACTGCTCCGATTACAAGCAGAATTAATATCAATAGAATATTATTTTTCGTCATGACTTGTGTGTATGTGTTGTTTTAGTTTATAAAAACAGGAAATCCACTATTTACATCTTTTTTATCCAGACTCCATCGAGAAAAGACTTCTTTCTTGTCTGCCCACTTATTAAGCAAATCGACAAATGACTGCTGCTTCATCTCATCCGCACTGAAATATCTGAAAGAATCAGGTATTTTCATTGCCCCGTACATTATTTTATTCCAAGAATCCGTGCGAAGTTTGTTTCCTTCGAAACGTGGCTTCCTAAGTGTGGTCATTTTGCAGGATTCTTCACTCCAATAACATGCAGCGCCATCCCGGTTGATACGGTCAACGGATGGTATAATCAAATTATCAGGATCAGCAAAATAAGCATATACACCTACGAGTCCGTCAGTCACAATAGGATATATGGTATGGATTTTCCCGGCACTATAATTATTGGCAAAAACCACCTTCCATGTGGAGACTTGAATAGAATGTAGATTAATATGTCCGGCAATACCACCGGCTACATCTCTTGCCATTATTGTTCCTGTATTGTAACAATTGGCTACAGTGTCATTGGGAAGTCCTTTCAATCCCGTGTCTTTAACTGACTTTTGATAAGGTTCGGAAAATTCACCTATAATACCGCCTACATGCTCGTAACGTCCGACAATATCTCCTCTATTAAAGGAATTGTAGATAGACCCGCCTTCAAAATAGCCCACAATTCCTCCTACACAACGATGACCGTACACTCTACCGTAGTTACGACATCCGATGATACGGTTTTGCCCGGAAGAAAAACCTATTAGCCCTCCGGAAAAATTACGGTCGTTTTCTACAATGCTCTCGTTTGAACAATTCAAGATTTGAGTATTAAAAGAAATATGACCGGCCAAAGCACCTACATAATTATAGGCAATAATGTGGGAAAAACAAATACGAATATTCTTTACTACCGCTCTCCTCAAAAAGCCAAAAAGACCTTGGCAGAAAGTTTCGGAACCGGCTTTCATAAACAGTCCGGCAATATAGTGTCCGTCTCCATCAAAAGTACCTTCAAAAGGAGTTTGCGATGTACCAATCGGAGTCCAGGACTTTAATTTAGTTTGTCGATCCCATTTTTTCCAACCTGTCGTGTCATTTAGCCAAATGTCCGCAGACAATTTCACCGTTTTACCTCGAAAAGAGTCTCCTCCATTCACTGATTTAGCAAAAGCAACCAAGTCTTCTGTTGTAGAAATAATCAATGGATTTTCATTCATAAGTCGTGCTGCATTCCCTGAAGAAACTAAAGCCAGACAAATGATTAGCATAAAAATTCTGTTTTTCATTTATATAGAAATTTAAATTAAGACTCGCTTATTGAAAGACAAAAGTGAGCCTTTTTTTAAAAACAGAGGTACTGAAATCAACCAAATAGGTTCAAATTCAGCGCATAATCACTTAGAGAAAATGTTTGAAGAGATTATTCTTTTCATTTTAATGTTTTCTGATATTCTTTCGGAGTCACCCCAAATTCATCCTTAAAACAAGTAGCAAAATATTTAGGGTTAGAAAATCCACATTCATAGGCAACCTCTGCTACTGATATGGACCTGTTTTTCAGCAACTGGCTGCCGTGCTTTAATCTAATATTCCGAATAAACTCAATCGGGGATAATCCTGTAGCAACTTTCATCTTTCTATAAAGGGAAGATTTGGAGACCGCTAACGCATCTGCCAGTTGAACAACATCAAAATCACCTTCGGAAATATTCGTTTCAATCACGGAAACTACTTTATCAAAGAATTCTTTATCGACAACCGAGGTTTCCAACGCATCAATCTGCGCATCTGCATTGGAACGGAATTCTTCCTGTTTGCTGCGTTTATGGTTTATAAAATTATTAATACGCGCTTCGAGTATTTTTAATTCGAAAGGTTTTGCAATATATCCATCAGCTCCGGCATTATAACATTCAACCCTATCTTCCACCGTATTTTTTGCAGTCAATAAGATGACCGGGATATGGCTGGTTTCTAAATCAAACTTTAAATTCCGGCATAATTCCAAGCCATCCATTTCGGGCATCATCACGTCACTGATGACTATATCTATTTCATTCTCCTTCACTATTTCTAAAGCTTCGATTCCGTTCTTCGCGATCAGTACATGATAATTCCGGGATAGAATCCGTTTCATGAGATATAATAATTCTTCATTATCCTCTACCAATAACAAATGATGTTCATTGGTTTGATGTGTACCCATCTCTGTTTCTTCAGATTCATCCAAATCCACACCACCTAATATGACTTCGTCTTTCTTTTCTTTCACTTTCTCTACGGCAAACTCGTTTTCTCTATAACTATCCTTATCAATAGGAAAATCTACAGTAAAAATGCTTCCTTTGCCCAATTCACTTTCTACTTTAATACTGCCGTGATGTAGTTCTACCAAGTCTTTTGTCAATGACAGTCCTATGCCGTTGGACTCGCTTCCATCTTTCTTATGGGCTGTATAGAATCTGGCAAAAATATTTTCCAACTCTTCTGAAGCAATACCCTCACCTGTATCCGACACTTGAATACATAGACGACGATGCCCGGAAGCCTGATAGGATTTCATCATCAGTTTTATCTCACCACCGGCATCCGTATGTTTGCAGGCATTGGATAAAAGATTAGACACAATCTTATCTATTTTATCCGCATCAAAACAGGCTATCAACGTTTCCTCTTCAACCGAAAACACAAAAGTCTGCTTTTTCTTCTTCATTAAAGGTGCAAAATTCACACTGCAAACATCTGATACAAAAGGAATAATATCTCCTTGAGATAGTGATAGTTTCATATTTCCACTTTCTACCTTACGGAAATCAAGAATCTGTTGTAGTAGACGCTTCAGCTTATTTACATTCGACCGAATCATATTCAATTGCGGAATCCGCTCTCCACTAATCAGTTCGGCATCATCAACCAAACAGGTGATAATAGTAAGAGGAGTCAGCAGGTCATGAGAAATATTTGTAAAATAGCGTAATTTCGTTTGTACCAATTCTTCTGATTTCTCCCTGTCTATCTGTGCGATTTTTAGTTCATGCCGCAATTGCATGCGCTTTTGCATTCTTCGATAAAAAAGATAAATGCATATAATTATAAAGACGGCATACAGTGTATACGCCCACCATGTTTCATAAAAAGCAGGTTGTTTATATACCGAAATTTTAGATATATACTCACTCCATAAACCATTCACATCTGTCGCTTTCAGATAAAAAGTTCGTTTTCCCTTGGGCAGCTGATTATAAAAAGCAAATTGCCGGTCACCTTTGACATAAACCCAGTTATCATCTACTCCTTCCATTTTATAGGCGTATTTTATTTTATCCGGGAAAGCATAATTCAAAGAGGAAAAATCTATTTCGATATTTTTATCTCCTGAATTCAGGACTATATTCTGATTGCTCAAATCAAAACGATTATTGTTCTTCTCCAAAAGAGCTGACATTCCGTCAATTTTCACATCTGCTATCATTGTCTTGATATTCTGGGGATGTTCAGATAAACGTTCATAAGGAGTAAATGCTGTGATCCCCCGATTACCACCATAAAGCATTCTACCTGAACGGCTTATAAAGTAGGAATTCGGCATAAAGGAATTCACTAATATATCATCCATAGTAGAATAGTCCATGATGCCTCCATTTTTCGGTTCATATTCTATGATACGTTTGTTAGTAGAAATCCATATATGCTCTAACCGATCGGTTACAATATTGAAGATGCTTTCTTCGAGCATATCAAACACATTCGACAAATCTGTTACTTTCTTTTTTTGAGAATCATAAGTAAAGATACTGCCTTCTTCACTGCCTAACCATATTAATCCTTTATCATCTACACAAATGGCAGTGATATTATTACTCATCAAACCATTCGTCTCGGAAGTCAGATTCTTTAAGCTTGATTTCTCGAACTTTAATTGAGGAGGAATCACAGCGGTATATACACCCTGCTTTTTGGTGCTGATCCATAGGGTATTGTCTTTACCCTCTCCAATTCCGGTTATATCCTTCAATACGATATGCGTATCTTGAATATCTTTCTTTCCTACAGGTTTTACCAATATGCCAGCGGTAGTTATAATCCAAAAGTTACGTTTACTATCTTCATAGAACAAATATGGATCTCCCGGATTCTCTGTCATACATTTCTTTAAATCTAAAATTCCGAGTAATTGCATTTTGCCCTTTTCTTTCTTCACCCTATAAATTTCAGAATCATATTCAGTTCCTAACCAAACTTCATGAAGAGAAGAAACAGGTGCTATACAACTTATATTTTTCAAATTTGATATTCCTTTGAGTGAAGGGATATCCGTATGAAACTGGATATCTGTCGAATTGGGTTTAAGAATCCCTACTCCCCAACGGTTTTGATTAATCCACAAATCACCATCTTCATCTTCGTATATGTTTTTCACATTAGCATTAAATCCTGTCTTTTTTCGAATAGTTGAAAGTGAGTTGTTCTGAACAAAGGGCTTATTCAGATCAATCATAGACACTCCTTCATTAAAAGCAGCAATCCACAGGTTGCCAAATGCATCTTTTACTATCTCACTAAAAATATTATTCAACTTAGAGGATATATGGGAAATATCAACATTACTAACCATATCCCCCGGACGTTTCTGGAGTGCGTAAAGTCCTTGCGTAGACACAATCCAGATATATCCATACTTATCGTCCTGAACAATGCTAAAACAACCACTCTCATCCCATTTGTTTTCATTCTCTACAATAACATGATTATACATCATTTCCTGCTTCTCTTCGGGATAAAACAGATATATACCACTTTCCCAAGTCAGCACCCAATGTTGTCTCTTGTCATCCTGAAATACTTTAAACGGATTATTCCAGCGTCCTATTTTAGGCAGACTTACGAATGAATCTTTCTCTGAATCATATTTATGAAGTCCTCTTTGCCACAAGGTAACCCAAATATTCTTATCCAAATCTTCATAAATAGAATTTACGCTGGTAACGGGCAAGGATGCATCATACTTTTTGCAAAGAAAAATCACTGGAACAACGAAAAACAGAAGTTAGTGTACCTATCCAAAGCCATCCTTTACTGTCGACTATCATTGTCCGGATTTCCTGATCTTTAAGATCGTTATGTTCGACCGGGATTATCTGATAAGTTTGTTTATTCAGTATATTCAGGCCTTTCTTAGTGCCTATGTACAAAAATCCCTTATCATCTTCTGCAATACAGGTAATTTCATTGTTTGTCAATAAATTCGGCGTCTTTAGACCGGAACGGAAAGTTTGTATGCGATAAGCATCATAACGGCACAATCCATCTTTTGTTCCCAACCACAAAAAACCTTCCTTATCACAGTGAACACGCAGAACTGAACTGGAAGGCAAATAATTATTCAATGGCAAGGTGGTCACGGACATCTGTTGAGCAAAAACACATGAAAAAACAGGAAGAAGAAAGAATAGTATATAATATCGAATTGTATAGTTCATAGTAGTATCGAATATTTAGATTCATTTTCTAATGCAATATTAAAACAAAATTTAGCTGTAATAGCAGGTAAAGACCTTAAAATGTGTTAACCACCCACTAAAGAAAGCATATATGAATGATTTTTGAACCTTACTGAATGATTCTTATCCCTTGTAAAACACATTATTTAAAATCAAACGTATTTGAATTATAATAGAACTCTTATCTAAATATCTTTCATCAAATTTGCAATCAGAAACAATTAATTACTGAATAACTAATTTATCAAACATTTCAATATCATGAAAAAGAAGTATGTAAGAATCATGTTCTTATCAATGGCGTTATTGACGACTAGTGTAACAGCAACTTACGCTGCTCTACCCAAAGACGACAAAAAGGAAAAGGAAGAAATACCCGCAGACGCCTATTTACCGCAGCTGACCATTAATGGAACAAATGAATCGGTCTCATTTATAGTCAATTCTGCAGCTTTGCCCGGGAAAGAAATCAAAGTAACTGCACCTAATGGCTTCACAGTATCTCCTGCTGTAATACCGGCTAATAAGGGAAAACAAAAAGTAACCATAACATTGAATAGTACGAAGATACTGACTGAAGGCAAGCTCGTATTAAGAAGTGGAGATACACGTTCGTATGTGAAGGTAAAAGGATATGGCACCGCACTCCCTGTAAAAGACATTTCTAAATCACCCGCATATAAAGGCGGAAAGGATTCAGAATTTACGAAACCATTTACCCCAGGTTCTAAAGGATACACTATCGAATTCAGAATAAAAACCGATGATACGGAACAGAACTTTTATCCTTATTTCGTTAATGAAAAAGGATACGGATTCAAAGCGTATTTCAATTCTTCCGAGATAGGCATATACAATAACTACCAGAAGGCTATTAGTAATCCGGCCACTAACGGAAAAGAAGGTGGAAAAGGCAAATTCTACAATAATGACGGACAGGCTCATACTTACCGTTTTGCCATAACTCCCGATAATCGTGCTTTCATCTTCAGAGATGGAGTTCCTGTAGACTCTGTACGCATCAAGGACTATGCTCCACAGCCGAACTTTACTGCTGGAATCGGTAAACCTGTAGAAAATCTTTTGAAGAATCCGGGGTTTGAAGGAGAATTCGATGTAGATCCCGACAGCAAACTGACTACCCATATCGAAGGATGGGATGTCGTTATCGGTGACCGCTGGAACTCTGAACAGTACGTTCTTCCCGAAGAACTGGACAATGAACAAGACATAGATAACCATGTATTTGAAATCAGACCTTACAAATGGGCAAGCGGATGGAGTGACGGAACCTTGGCACAAGTAGTAAATGTTGTACCCAATGAGACGTATACCTTATCTGCTTTACTGAAAGGCGGTATTGCTGAAAAAGAAGGAAAACTTACCGGAAAAATGACTATTGAAGAGGTACAGGACACGGAAAAGAGAGTTGTCACAGAAATAGCAAGCAAAGAGTGGGAAACTTACTCTATGGACTATACCACATCACCCGATTGCAAACAAATACGAGTTGCTTTCAGCGTAGGACGTGGCGGATGGGGAAATGACATTGGCTCCATCCGTGTAGATAATACCAAACTAACTGGTGTATCATGTGTATATTCCCCCAAATTCGGTTTTATGGATAATACAGCGGATGTGGAATATTTCACTATAGATGAATCTGGCGCTTATGCACCCGCACAACCTGAAATAACCATCAACATCGAAGAATAAATTATGAGAAATATCTTATTTATCTGCTTTATATTCTCATGTGTGTCCGTTTTTTCACAGAACACCCAAATAAGTCCGGGTGTTTTGTGGAATGATGTGAATGGAGAACAAATCAATGCCCATGGTGGATGTGTGGTATTTAATAAAGGCACTTACTATTGGTTCGGAGAAGACCGTACCGGATTTGTATCAAACGGAGTGAGTTGTTATCAATCTAAAGACTTGTACAACTGGAAACGTCTCGGCCTTTCTTTGAAAACGACTGGAGAAGCCAAAGAAGACTTGAACGATATCTCTCACGGCCGCCTGTTCGAACGCCCCAAAGTTATCTTCAACCCCAAAACTAATAAATGGGTCATGTGGAGTCATTGGGAAAGTAGTAATAGTGATTACAGTGCAGCACGAGTCTGCGTAGCGACCAGTGATAAAATAGAAGGTCCGTACACGCTATATAAAACATTTCGTCCTAATAAAAACGAATCACGCGACCAGACTTTATTCGTAGATACAGATGGCAAAGCGTATCATTTCTGTTCTACCGACATGAACACAAATACTAATATAGCTTTACTTAGAGATGATTTTTTGGAACCTACTCCCACCGAAATCAAGATTCTGAATGAACTTAAATACGAAGCAGCCTCTATCTTTAAGGTAGGTGATATATATTATGGATTGTTTTCCGGTTGTACAGGATGGGACCCAAATCCGGGAAGATCTGCCTATACCTATAATATCTTAGGAGAATGGACCACGGGAGTGAATTTTGCAGTTGATAAACTGAAACAAGTAACCTACAACTCACAAAGTAACTACGTCTTCCAACTGCCTGGTAAAGATAAAGCATTTATCTACATGGGGGATCGTTGGAACCGAAATGATCCGGGAAAATCTCATTTTGTATGGTTACCTATCAGCATGCGTTCCGGGTATCCGGTTGTTAAATGGTATGACAATTGGGATTTAAGTATATTCAATAATATGTATCGATACAAACGGGCGGAAAGCATTGTTTCCGGAAATACATATTCTTTATTGGAAAAAATATCTGACCGTCTGGTATCAAAACCCACCAATGGATTCACCATAGCAGATGACGATGATGATATTAATTTGAATTTCGAGTTTCTCAAAACGGGAACTCCCAATGTATACAAATTAAAGGATATAAAACCGGAAAGTTCCTGGAATCACTATTTGGCACTTTACGTCTGAATCCTGAAAAGAAAGACGATACCCAATGTTGGATGTTCAATCTACAGGAAGATGGTTATTATCAGATACAGAACGTCAAAGATAAAAGTATATTACCGTTTCCGGCTGAATACATTCAACGGAACCAACCTGTATCTCACTGAATATTCAAAAAAACTAATGCAGGATTTTGCTGTATACTTCGATTCAAGTAAGTACAAATACAAGGAAGCCGATTTGTTTTCAGCTACTTACAGAGCCAACAATCTGAAACTGATGGGAGCTAAATAGCGTTTTATCCATATTTCAAATAGTAACTAAATAGTTGTATTATGAACATTAGAAGTCAACAAAAGAAGTTTTACCTTACACTTATATTCGTATGTTTATGTGGTCTGTCGGCATTTACCTCTTTTGCAGCACAACCGGAAGATACAAAAACCGGAGAGACTACTGAAACTTGGGCAATAATGGCCACAACTTTTAAACTCGCAGGCGAAAAAGAGGCCAGAAATGTAAAGTTGAACTGGATGCAACGGGAAGATGTCGATCTTTACAAAGTATATCGGGACGGAGAATTTATTGGAGAAGCTAAAGGGAATACGTACGATGATTATGATCTGGCAGTTGGCAAAACTTTTACGTATCACGTAGAAGCGTTTAAAGACGGAAAGAAAGTGGAAACAGCAATTTCCCAACAAGCTACTACATTTACACCAGTCGGTGAAGTCGAGGTTTACGATAATCTGAATGGAAAGTACATTAGTAAAGGCTCTACCAATAAACCTCAAGGAATGAAAATTGGCAGTCTATACTATTCCTATAAAATGGAAAATACAGAAAAAAATGTGAATGGACAATCACTTAAAGGTTGGATGGCCTCTGAAAGTTATTCCCCAACAGGACTTGACGGAAGTTGGAGTACTCCTCGTGAACTGGCTTTTTATCCAAATGTAAATTTTGAAGGTATTGCTTTCCGGCATAATCCCAAGACGGGTAAAGTCATACTATCCGCACATTACGAAGATGAAGAAGGATACAGTGCAGCCAAAATCTATCTGGCACAGATTACTCCTAAAGGCGAGCTTGAAGTAGGTACAATGGAGCGGCCATTAGGACATGAGTCCAGAGATCAGTCACTTTTCATTGACGATGACAATACGGCGTATCTTCTTTCCGCTACCAATATGAATAGTGATATAAATATCTATAAATTGGATAATTCCTGGACCAAACCTGTTTCATTAGTAAATACAATATGTAAAGGGTTACACAGAGAGACACCCGCTATCATCAAAAAAGATGGAGAGTATTATTTCTTCAGTTCAAAGGCTTCAGGATGGTATCCGAGTCAGACTGTATATACAGCTACTACCGATTTAGGCGGTGAATGGACACCCATGAGAGAGATTGGCAATAACTCCACTTTTGATGCACAATTCAACAGAATTAGTATGGTGGGAACAAGTTGCGGAGTATGGAGTTATCATTGGGGAGCACAACGGGAACATAAGACCCCGGATGGTAATTTCCCAAGAATATCCATCGCTGCCTTCAATCAGGGATACGCGTCGATGGATTATTACAGATATCTGGAATTTAATGATAAATACGGTATCATTCCGGTGCAGAATGGCAAAAATCTAACATTAAATTCTCCTGCTACGTCTACTGTTTCCGGAGCAAAAGGAGTTAAGGCAGATTGTATAACCGACGGAGCCTCCTTGGAATCGTCAGCCTTTTTTCAGAAAAGTTCGAATGCACCTACAGGTACTCCTTATATATTAGCTGTAGACATGCAGAAGAATGCTCGTATTTCAGAGATTAACCTTTCTACAAGACTGGTCAATGGTTCTGAAGCTGCCTACAAATATACGATTGAAGGAAGTACGGATGGAAAGAGTTATAAAATGCTTGTGGATGGTAGACAAAACTGGCAAATTGGATTTCTGATCTTAAACATTGAAGATCCTGCATCTTACAGATATTTGCGTTTGAGAGTATACGGTGTTGTGAATGTACATAAAGGCAATTCTGCCATGTGGGCAGATGGTATTTACGAGTTTGCAGCTTTTGGGACTCCACAGTAAGTTAGATAACTTTGTTAGGAAAGTAATTTAGTAGTCAAAGCCGGTCAGCTGTTTTAAGCAGTTAACCGGCTTTTGTTTATATACATATAAAAGATATTAAAAGCCTCTTACTTTTCATTTTTTCCCGCCATTATTCGCCCAAATCAAAGAAAGTGCCTATCTTTACCGCAAGTATTTTTTTATTATTCACCATTAAATATAAAGATTATGGCAAGTAGAAGAGAACTCAAAAAGAACGTAAACTATATCGCAGGAGAATTATTCACCGAGTGTTTAATCAACAGCATGTTCATCCCCAGTACGAACAAAGCGAAAGCTGATGAACTGATGGCAGAGGTACTGAAAATGCAGGATGAGTTTGTTACTCGTATCAGCCACACAGAACCGGGCAACGTGAAAGGTTTTTATAAGAAATTCCGTGCAGACTTTAATGCAAAGATTAACGAGATTATTGAAGCTATCGGAAAATTGAACTAAAAGCAGAAATGAAAAAAGCAATTTATAGCTTTATCTATTACCGCCTGTTAGGGTGGAAGACAAACGTTACGGTACCTAATTATGATAAATGCGTGATATGTGCCGCTCCACACACAACAAACCTTGATTTATTTATTGGAAAACTATTTTATGGTGCTATAGGCCGTAAGACAAGTTTCATGATGAAAAAAGAATGGTTTTTCTTTCCGCTTGGCGTTTTTTTCAGAGCAGTTGGCGGAATTCCCGTTGATCGCGGTCGAAAAACTTCGCTAGTAGATCAGATGGTTCATAATTTTGCTGAATATAAAAAGTTTAATTTGGCTATCACTCCCGAGGGAACCCGCAAAGCGAATCCAAACTGGAAAAAAGGCTTTTATTTTATAGCCTTGAAAGCCCAGGTTCCTATCGTGCTGATTGGTATTGATTACAGCAAGAAAACAATCTCTGCAACGAAAGCCATCATGCCGTCAGGAGATATTAATAAGGACATGAAAGAAATCAAACTTTATTTCAAGGATTTCAAAGGAAAACATCCGGAGAATTTTGCTCTTGGAGAAATATGATTTAAGTATCAGGTATTAAGTATAATACTTAGTTATCATGGAGTCTATCCGTATTTCTATCATACAAACCGATATTGTTTGGGAAAATAAACAAGAAAATCTCCGTTTGCTCCACGAAAAGCTGCAAAGTCTTCGTGGAATAACGGAGATTGTTGTTTTACCGGAGATGTTTTCTACCGGATTCAGTATGCAGAGTAAAATACTGGCAGAGCCAAATTCCGGGGAAACCATTACAACACTCAAACAATGGGCCGCCAAATTCCAGCTAGCCATTTGCGGAAGCTATATAGCAACAGAGAACGAACAGTTTTATAACCGTGCGTTCTTTCTGACGCCGGAAGGAGAAGAGTTCTATTATGACAAACGACATCTGTTTCGTATGGGACGGGAAGCTGAACACTTTTCGGCCGGTGATAAACGACTCATCATCCCCTATCATGGATGGAATATCTGCCTGCTGGTTTGCTATGACCTTCGTTTCCCTGTATGGAGCCGAAACGTAGGCAACGAGTACGACCTTTTAATATATGTAGCCAACTGGCCTATCCCCCGCCGTCTGGTTTGGGATACTCTACTCCGGGCACGCGCTTTAGAAAATCAATGCTATGTATGCGGTGTCAACAGAGTAGGTACAGACGGGTACCAACTTTCATATAATGGAGGAAGTAAAGTCTACTCCGCTTTCGGAGAAGAAATCGGCTCAATTCCAGATGAAAAGGAAGGAATAACGACTGTCAGTGTAAATCTCACTGCTCTCAACCAATTCAGAGAGAAGTTCCCGGTATGGAAAGATGCAGACGAATTCCATCTATAACATTTGCCAAATAACAAATGTTAAAAACAGATTCATGTAGCAACAATACCTAGAATTCGGTAGTTAATTATATAGACTTCTTTTGTATCTTTGTCGTGAAAATACAGTCGTAAGGACGCTAATCTTACATAACTTAATTAACAACTTTATGAAAACAAATCTTAGTTCTCAAATCAGTCTCCACCGGGTCTCCCCCAGATACTACAGACCGGAGAATGCATTTGAAAAATCAGTCTTGACAAGACTCGAAAAAATCCCTACGGACATCTACGAATCCGTAGAAGAAGGTGCTAACTATATTGCTCGCGAAATAGCACAGACCATCCGCGAAAAACAAAAAGCAGGACGCTTCTGCGTATTGGCACTCCCCGGAGGTGATTCGCCCAGCCACGTATATACCGAACTCATCCGCATGCATAAGGAAGAAGGTCTTAGCTTCCGCAATGTGATCGTATTTAATATGTATGAATATTATCCGTTGGCTCCCGATGCAATCAACAGCAACTTCAACGCTTTGAAGAGTATGTTATTGGATCACATCGATATTGACAAACAGAATATATTCACTCCCGACGGAAGCATTCCCAAAGATACCATCTTCGAATATTGCCGTCTGTACGAACAACGCATTGAAAGCTTCGGAGGTATTGATATTGCCTTGTTGGGCATTGGCCGTGTAGGTAACATCGCGTTCAACGAACCGGGTTCCCGACTGAATTCTACCACTCGTCTGATTTTGTTGGATAATGCATCACGCAACGAAGCATCCAAGATTTTCGGAACGCTGGATAATACGCCGATCAGTTCTATTACAATGGGTGTATCCACTATCCTTGGCGCAAAGAAGGTTTATCTGCTTGCATGGGGGGAAAACAAAGCAGCTATGATTAAAGAATGTGTGGAAGGTGCGATCACTGACACTATTCCGGCTTCTTATCTGCAAACTCACAACAACGCGCATGTAGCTCTTGATCTTTCAGCAGCTATGAACTTAACACGTATCCAACGTCCGTGGCTGGTAACTTCTTGCGAATGGAATGATAAACTAATCCGTAGTGCCATCGTTTGGTTGTGTCAGTTGACCGGCAAACCGATTCTGAAGTTGACAAATAAAGACTATAACGAAAACGGTTTGAGTGAACTTCTGGCACTTTACGGTTCTGCGTACAATGTAAACATCAAAATCTTCAATGATTTACAGCACACCATTACCGGATGGCCGGGTGGCAAACCTAATGCTGATGACACCTACCGTCCGGAACGTGCAAAACCGTATCCGAAACGTGTAATCATTTTCTCTCCGCATCCGGATGATGACGTTATTTCGATGGGTGGTACGCTTCGTCGTTTGGTAGAGCAGAAACATGAAGTACACGTAGCTTACGAAACTTCCGGCAATATCGCCGTTGGCGACGAAGAAGTAGTTCGTTTCATGCATTTCATCAACGGATTCAACCAACTCTTCAATAACAGCGCAGATCAGGTTATCAATGAGAAATATGCAGAAATACGTAATTTCTTGAAAGAGAAGAAAGATGGTGATATGGACAGTCGTGACATTCTGACTATCAAAGGTCTGATTCGTCGTGGTGAAGCCCGTACGGCCTGTACTTATAACAATATACCATTGGAACGATGCCACTTCCTAGACTTGCCGTTCTATGAAACAGGTAAGATTCAGAAAAACCCGATCAGTGAAGCAGACGTGGAAATCGTACGTAACTTGCTTCGTGAAGTGAAACCTCATCAGATTTTCGTTGCAGGTGACTTGGCCGACCCGCACGGAACACACCGTGTATGTACGGACGCCGTATTCGCAGCCGTTGATCTTGAAAAAGAAGAAGGTGCCAAATGGCTGAAAGACTGCCGTATCTGGATGTACCGTGGTGCGTGGGCTGAATGGGAAATCGAAAATATTGAAATGGCAGTGCCGATCAGTCCGGAAGAACTTCGTGCAAAACGTAACTCTATCCTGAAACATCAGTCGCAGATGGAAAGCGCTCCGTTCCTGGGTAATGACGAACGTTTGTTCTGGCAACGTAGTGAAGACCGTAACCGTGGCACAGCTACTTTGTATGATAAGTTAGGACTGGCTTCTTACGAAGCAATGGAAGCATTTGTAGAATACGTTCCTTTATAAGAATAATATTCTTAATTAAGAGAATATAAAACAATGAAAGAAGAGTGGGAAGTTTCGATACTTCTCGCTCTTTTTTTGTTATTTTGCGGGGATAATTCACCACAGAGGAAAGGAGGACACAGAGTTATTATGAACAACCATTTTTATATCGCTTCATAGATTTGCCCTCCGTGTTCTCCTTTCCTCTGTGGTGAAAATGAGAACAAAAGCATTGAATAATGAAAAAGATAATAGTGTTTCTTCTATGCCTTACTGTAAGTGCTAATTTTCTTTTCGCTCAAGATATTGAAAGAAATGTAAAAGAACGGCTGACGGATTACTTCAACAAATATACCGCAACAGCCAAAATCAGCACTCCTAAACTGAACAGTTTCGATATAAATTATGATCGCAAGACGATTGCAATCTATGCATCGGAGAGTTTCGCCTATCAGCCTTTCCGTCTGGAAACTGTAGAAAACATTTATAATCAAGTTAAAGAACTGCTTCCGGGGCCTGTTCATTATTACCAGCTCACCATTTATGCGGATGGAAAACCTATTGAGGATTTGGTTCCTAATTTCTACCGGAATAAGAAAAAGGATAAGGAGCGGTTATCTTTGAATATAGATTATAAAGGAGCTCCCTGGGTGAAAAACATTTCACGTCCCAATGAAATTTCACGCGGACTGCAAAACCGTCATATCGCAATCTGGCAAAGCCACGGCAACTACTTCAAAAATGATAAAAACGAATGGGGATGGCAACGCCCTCGATTATTCTGCACCACGGAAGATATGTTCACTCAATCTTTCGTTCTTCCATACGTGATTCCCATGTTGGAAAATGCTGGAGCGATTGTTTATACTCCCCGTGAACGGGATACGCAGAAGAATGAAATCATCGTAGATAATGACACTCCCAACGCTTCCCTTTATCTGGAAGTGGGTAGCAAAAAAGCTAATTGGACAAATGCCCCGGTAAGAGGATTTGCTCAAAAGAAAACGATCTACAAAGAGGGAGAGAATCCTTTCACTGACGGAACCTGTCGTTTCATACCAACCGAAAGAAAGAAAAAGAAGAATAAAGACCAGGTATTTGCCGAATGGGTACCTACTCTACCGGCAACAGGCAAGTATGCCGTTTATGTTTCCTATCAGACACTCCCAAATAGTGTAAGCGACGCCAAATATCTGGTATTCCATAACGGAGGAGTAACCGAATTTAAAGTTAATCAGAAAATAGGTGGAGGCACATGGGTTTACCTCGGAACGTTTGAATTTGATAAAGGGAACAACGACTACGGCATGGTGGTACTTAGCAACGAGAGCAGCGAACATGGAGTTGTATGCGCCGATGCAGTACGTTTTGGAGGTGGAATGGGAAACATTGCCCGTGGAGGAAGAACCAGCGGGCTACCCCGTTATTTGGAAGGAGCACGCTACTCTGCGCAATGGGCGGGAATGCCATACGAAGTGTATGCAGGACGTAAAGGTGAAAACGACTATACAGACGACATCAACACACGTTCCAACGCTATCAACTATTTGTCGGGCAGTTCTGTCTACAACCCGCAACAATCGGGTTTAGGCGTACCTTTGGAAATGACTATGGCGTTGCACAGTGATGCCGGATGCAGCAAGACTGATGAGCTTATCGGATCGCTCGGTATCTATACCACCGATTTCAATAATGGAAAACTGAATGCAGGAACAGACCGGTATGCATCACGTGACTTAGCCGATATTCTGCTCACACAGATTCAGAAAGATATTTATTCAAGTTACAGCATCCCCTGGACACGCCGCAGTATGTGGAACCGGAATTACAGTGAAACACGTCTCCCGGCTACACCTTCTACGATTATCGAACTGCTCTCCCATCAGAACTTCGCAGATATGCAGTTAGGGCATGATCCGAACTTCAAGTTTACAGTAGGACGAGCCATTTATAAAGGTATTTTGCAGTTCATTACCAGCCAGCATGATAAAGAATATATAGTTCAGCCCCTACCAGTCAGCAATTTCGCCATTCAATTCGGAAAGAAAAAGAATACATTGGAACTTTCATGGAAAGGTGAAGATGATCCGCAAGAACCGACTGCACGCCCACGGGAATACATCGTATATACACGCATCGGTTATGGAGGCTTTGACAATGGAACCTTAGTCAGCAAAACGTCCCACACCGTTAAAATAGAACCAGGGCTCGTTTATTCATTCAAAGTGACTGCCGTAAACCGCGGCGGGGAAAGCTTTCCCTCCGAAATCCTTTCCGCTTATAAAGCCAAACGCGAACAGGAAAAGGTAATTATCATCAATGGCTTTGACAGAATCAGCGGTCCGGCGGTCATTAATACTTCTGAAAGAGCAGGATTCGATTTATCACAAGATCCCGGAGTCCCGTATATATCAAACATTTCGTTTTGCGGAGCACAAACAGGCTTCGACCGTACACAAGCCGGAAAAGAAGGAAAAGGCAGTCTGGGCCATAGCGGAAACGAGTTAGAAGGAATGAAAATAGCAGGGAACACATTCGATTATCCTTTTATTCATGGAAAAGCGATTCAGGCAGCCGGCAAATATAGTTTTGTGTCATGCAGTGACGAAGCGGTAGAAAACGGATTGGTTACGTTAGAAGATTATCCGGTGGTAGATTATATCCTGGGACTGGAAAAAGAAGACCCCGCAAATAAAGCGTACTACAAGACATTCTCCTCGGCTATGCAACGAATTATGACCAGTTATTGTCAGTCGGGAGGTAGTCTATTTGTCAGCGGTGCTTATGTAGGAAGCGATATGAGCGGCACACAAGGCAACCGGGAGTTTACAGAGAAAATACTGAAATATGGTTATCAAAGTAGCCTGACGGATAAGAGTGCAAATCAGATTAAAGGATTGGGGCGCACGATCACGATCCCGCGTCTGCCCAATGAGAACAGTTATGCGGTTCCTGCAGCAGATTGCATCGTTCCCGTAGATACTGCTTTCCCTGTATTTACGTATGTACCCGGCAATCAGAGCGCAGGTATCGCTTACAAAGGAAACTACCGCACTTTTGTATTGGGCTTTCCTTTCGAAAGCATCCAGTCGGAAGCGGATCGGGCAACCATCATGGCAGGCATCTTGGGATTCTTTACTCAAAAAAAAAATATCCTTTTTTAATCCGTTTCTCATTTTAAATTCTATCTTTGCTACTATAATAACCTTTAAAACTAAAAAACAATGTATACTATACAAGCAAATCCTAGCGGTACACGCAGCATAGAAGTATCTAATGAAAACTTGAGAACAATTGAGAAATATGCTCTGTTCCGTCATCTTATCGACAGTACCGGTATTGTAGATGAAGCAGTTCTGGATAAGTTGAAACTTAATATCCGCTCCCTTATCGCCAGTCAGGAAGAAGACAGTAAAGACTTGCTGGACCTTTGTATCGACGTGATTTATCACAATAATATGAAGGCATTCGGTCTGCAACAGCTCATTAAGCTCTATCTTACCTGGCTTTCCAACACGGAAGCGGAAGAAGAGGAGGAATAATGATTACGGTAGATACCTGCGGAATAACAGCATACAGTCCGCTGATTCCTGCAATAAGAGCAATGTGCACTGCCTCTCCGGGAGAAACGATAGAGATTATCATGAACCATGCTGACGCGTTTCAGGATCTAAAGGAATATCTGTCCGAACAAGGTATCGGTTTTCGTGAAATCTATGATGGAGAACAAATGACATTACAGTTCACAATCAATGGGAAGTTATAAAAAAACATCTCAATGATTGAAGCAAAACATCCCGATAATCGAAGTTAAACATCTCAATGAATAAAAAAATCATTGGGATGTTTTTTATTATCCGTATCTTTGCAGCATGAAAGAATATCGATTGACTGACTGGTTACCTACTACCAAGAAAGAAGTAGAACTTCGCGGATGGAATGAATTGGATGTCATTCTATTCAGTGCTGACGCCTATGTGGATCACCCTTCTTTTGGTGCTGCCGTTATTGGACGGATTCTTGAAGCGGAAGGTTTGAAAATAGCCATTGTACCCCAGCCCAACTGGCGTGACGACCTGCGTGACTTCAAGAAGTTGGGACGCCCACGGCTATTCTTCGGTATCTCCGGTGGATGTATGGACTCAATGGTAAATAAATACACAGCCAACAAACGATTGCGCAGCGAAGATGCATATACCCCGGACGGTCGTCCGGATATGCGTCGGAATATCCTTCTACGGTTTATAGCCAGATACTAAAGAAACTTTATCGGATGTTCCCGTAGTTATCGGAGGAATCGAAGCCAGTTTAAGACGGTTAAGTCATTACGATTATTGGCAGGACAAAGTGCAAAAGAGCATTTTATGCGACAGCGGTGCCGACCTGCTCATTTACGGAATGGGAGAAAAACCACTTCAGACTGGTGAAGAATATGAAAAGTCTGCTTACTGCTGAAGAGCCAGTACTGACAAGCAGTAAATTCAGAACAATCATCGGATCAGTTCCTCAAACAGCCTATCTTTGTCGTGCAACAGAATGGACCTCTGCCGAAGATGACCTTCCACTTTATTCGCACGAAGAATGTCTGGCAGATAAAAAGAAACAGGCAAGCAATTTCCGGCATATCGAAGAAGAATCCAACAAATATTCGGCTTCCCGAATCACGCAAGCCGTCGGAAACAAGATAGTAGTAGTCAATCCTCCATATCCTCCGATGAGCCAGGAAGATCTCGATCGTTCGTTTGATTTGCCATATACCCGGCTACCTCATCCTAAATATAAAGGGAAACGGATTCCGGCTTATGACATGATTAAGTTTTCCATCAACATTCACCGGGGATGTTTCGGCGGTTGTGCCTTCTGCACCATTTCCGCTCATCAGGGAAAGTTTATCGTCAGCCGTAGCAAAGAGTCCATACTGAAAGAGGTGAAAGAGGTCATCCAGTTACCCGATTTCAAAGGATATTTAAGCGATTTGGGTGGTCCTTCCGCTAACATGTATCAGATGAAAGGAAAAGACGAAGCTATTTGCAAGAAGTGCAAACGACCGTCATGTATCCATCCGAAAGTTTGCCCGAATCTAAATACCGACCATCGCCCCTTACTGGATATTTACCGTGCAGTAGATGCCTTGCCCGGAATAAAAAAATCGTTTATCGGTAGCGGAATACGCTATGACCTGTTACTTCATCAAAGTAAAGATGAAGCGATCAACCGCAGCACTGCCGAGTATACCCGTGAATTGATTGTCAATCACGTAAGTGGTCGGCTGAAAGTAGCTCCGGAGCATACCAGTGACCGGGTATTATCTGTGATGCGCAAACCTTCTTTCGAGCAATTTGAAACATTCAAAAGGATATTCGACCGTATCAACCGGGAAGAGAATCTACGTCAACAACTGATTCCGTATTTCATTTCCTCGCATCCCGGATGCAAAGAAGAAGATATGGCGGAACTTGCCGTTATCACTAAACGTCTGGACTTCCACCTGGAACAAGTGCAGGACTTCACTCCTACTCCGATGACGGTTGCTACCGAAGCTTGGTATACCGGATTCCATCCATACACGTTAGAACCGATATTCAGTGCTAAAACCCAACGGGAGAAACTAGCCCAACGGCAGTTCTTCTTCTGGTATAAGCCGGAAGAAAGGAGAAATATCATCAATGAGTTGAGACGTATCGGACGTTCTGACTTGATAGACAAATTATACGGAAAACGCTAATTCGCTCCATTCCATCACTTACAAAACCACCTCTAAAAAGGAGCCTTATCAGGATCTTGGCGAGTATCAAAAACAGCTTCCACAAGAATCTGCTTTTCAAGTACCCGATAATAGACCTTGAAATAATCACAATGAAAAACACGTATATTAGGTACAGAAGTAGCTTTATACATATAAGGATATTTAGCGACTAATTGCAATACGTCTCTCACCATTGTATAAATGGAACGGCTATATTGGGTATTTCCATTTCTCACATTATAGAAAGTCAGAATTTGCTGAAAAACAATAGTCGCTGTTTCTGTCCAGACTATTTTTAACTTAGCCATTGTTCCACCAGCTTATCCACATCTTCTTGAGTATGCAATCTACCCTCCTCATAATCTTTTTCAGAATGCATTATAATTTCCTGTTCATATTCTGTAGGAACATAAAGATTTGCATTAGGAGTAGTTACATGATAAGCAGCCACTGGTTCATTGACCTGTGGCAATTCATTATCTTGAGGTTTATATGATTTCTTAGCCATATCAGTTATTAAGTTATATCTACAAAGATAAAGATCCCCTTGGTATAAAACAAACAATTCCTCGCTTATCTTCCCCGAAAAGCTTATTTATTCTTCTTTCACAGGCAACGCCACAATCTCCTGCAACACACTGACTGCCGTCTCCACATTAGTTACATTTTTAATCAACATACTCCGTCTGCCATTCTGCTCACGCAGATCACAGCGCCGAGTATACTTCATCATATAGTCTATCACTTTACCGAAAGCCTTACTTTGATAGAACGGACTATCCGGATTGGAAACAAAGAACAAGGTCATTCGTCCGCCTTTCAGGAAAATCTTCTCTGCTCCCAAACGCGCTGACAAACGGCGTAAAGGAACAATGCGGAGTAATTCTTCCGTTTCCCGGGGAACCGGACCGAAGCGGTCTTCCAGGCGGGTGCGGAAAGCTTCCACATCCTTATCCAATGTCAGTCCATCCAGTTCACGATAGAGCAACATACGTTCGCTGCTGCCGGTTACGTAGTTGGCCGGCAATAAAAGTTCGAGGTCACTTTCTACCTGACACTCCTCTACAAATTCTTCTCCACTAATTTGTCCTTCACCTTTTATTTCATCAGCATACAGTTCTGCAAATTCATCTGTTTTCAACTCATGGACAGCTTCAGTCAGTATCTTCTGATATGTTTCATATCCCAAATCAGCGACAAAGCCACTTTGCTCGGCTCCGAGCAAATTTCCGGCTCCACGAATGTCCAAATCCTGCATGGCAATATGAATACCACTTCCCAAATCACTAAAGTTTTCAATCGCTTGAAGACGTCGTCTTCCTTCAGCTGTCAGACTGCCCAACGGAGGAGCCAGCAGATAACAGAATGCTTTCTTGTTACTACGCCCTACCCGTCCACGCATCTGGTGGAGATCACTTAAACCAAAGTTTTGCGCCTGATTGATAATGATGGTATTTGCATTCGGAATATCGATACCACTTTCGATGATTGTGGTTGCCAAGAGCACATCATAGTCATAGTTGACAAAATCCAGAATAATTTTCTCCAGTTCTGTCGGTTCCATCTGCCCGTGTCCGATTGCTACACGGCAATCCGGAATATGGCGCTCGATCATTGCTTTCAGTTCCGGCAAGTTCGCAATCCGGTTATTGACGAAAAAGACCTGCCCGTTGCGGCTCATCTCAAAATTGATGGCATCCGTTATCACTTCTTCATTAAAAGTATGCACTTCGGTCTGAATCGGATAGCGGTTAGGCGGCGGAGTGGAAATCACGCTCAAATCACGCGCGCCCATCAACGAGAATTGAAGGGTACGGGGAATCGGAGTAGCAGTCATTGTGAGTGTATCTACATTCACTTTCAACTGACGCAGCTTTTCTTTTACGGAAACTCCGAATTTCTGTTCTTCGTCGACAATCAGCAGTCCCAAGTCTTTAAACTGAACATCCTTGCCTAAGATACGGTGGGTACCTATCAGAATACCGACATCTCCATCCTTCAGTCCTTTTAATACAGCTTTGGTTTGTGCGGCAGTACGTGCGCGGCTTAAATATTCCACCCGGCATGGCAGTCCTTTCAGACGTTCGCGGAATGTTTGAAAATGCTGGTAAGCAAGCACCGTTGTCGGAACCAGAACGGCCACTTGTTTATTATCGGCAACAGCTTTGAAAGCGGCACGGATTGCAACTTCTGTTTTTCCAAATCCTACATCGCCACAGACCAGACGGTCCATCGGGCGGTCACTTTCCATATCCGCTTTGACATCAATCGTCGCCTTACTCTGATCCGGTGTATCTTCATAAATAAAGGATGCTTCCAACTCACGCTGCAAGAAACTATCGGGACTATAAGAAAACCCTTTTTCCTGACGACGCTGCGAATACAATTTTATCAAATCGCGGGCTATATCCTTGATTTTGCTCTTCGTACGTTCTTTCAGTTTCTCCCATGCCCCTGTACCTAATTTGTTAAGCCGGGGAGCCTCTCCCTCCTTACCTTTGTATTTGGAAACTTTATGCAGGGAATGAATGGAAACGAACACTACATCTTCATTCTGAAACACCAGTTTCAAAACTTCCTGCGTAGTATCACCATTCGGTATACGCACCAAACCGGAAAAACGTCCGATACCATGATCGGTATGCACCACATAATCTCCTGGAGTAAACTGATTCAGTTCTTTTAAGGACAGTGCTACTTTTCCCGAACGGGCTTTATCACTTTTCAGGTTATATTTATGGAAACGGTCAAACAACTGATGGTCGGTGAAGATACAGAGCCGTAGTGTGTTATCTACAAATCCTTCATGTATGGTACGCTCTATGGGAGTAAAATTAATCTGATCGCCCCGATCTTCAAAAATAGCCTTGATACGATCTGTCTGCTTCATACTGTCACTACAGATATATAGCGAATAACCTTTTTCCAAATAATCTTTGAAAGAAGAAGCTACCAAATCGAAATTCTTATGAAAGATGGGTTGGGCAGATGTATTGAAAGTAACACTGGCATTCGGCGTTCCGGTTGGTTTGTTACCAAATTCCAATCGGCGGAAATCGAGTGCCCGTACAGTAAATTCACTGCCGTCTATCAATTTTCCCTCCAATGTAATGCCTCCATTCTCTGCGGCTTCCTGGACAGCTATTGCCTGGGGAGTCAACGCTTCATCATGCACCACCTGGATTCGTTCACGCAACCAAAGAAAATCGCGCATTGCCAGAGTAGTATCTTTCGGGATAAAATCCAGAAAGGAAGTTGTCACGTCTCCTGTCACTGCTAAATCGGGAACAATGGACACTCCACTTTTCTTCTCGCGGGATAATTGGGACTCTACTTCAAAGGTACGGATACTTTCTACTTCATCACCAAAGAAATCAATACGATAAGGATATTCCGAAGCAAAAGAGAAAACGTCGATAATGCTACCGCGAACAGCGTATTGCCCCGGTTCATATACATAATCTACGTATTCGAAGCCATAACTATGCAACACATCAGTGATAAACGTGGTATCCACTTTCTCCCCTACATTCAATTTCAGGGTTTTATCGCTCAATTCCTTTCGCGACACTACTTTCTCTGCCAATGCATCCGGGTACGTAACGATACATAGTCCCTCCTCCCTTTTTTGCAAGCGGCTAAGTACTTCCGTGCGCAGAATCTCATTGGCTGCGTCTTTTTGCCCATATTTAATAGAGCGACGGAATGAAGATGGAAAGAATAACACCTTTTCCGTACCCAATATCTGCGTCAAGTCATGATAAAAATAGCCGGCTTCTTCAAGATCACCTAAAATAAAGACAAACGGACAACCACTCTCTTGTACCAATACAGAAGAAAAAAGAGAAGCAGCAGATGCACACAGTCCTCCACAAAAAACAGTCTGAACAGAAGTGTCCTTCAACAAGCGCTTCATTACTGCCATATTGGGGTGGGCAGCATATTGTTGTTGCAATTCAGTTATTGTCATACCTATAAAATTTCCCCGCAAAATTACAAAAAAGAATCGCAGGACAGACATAAGTGTGGGAAAGTTTTCATCCCCCCAAAGTTTCTCACCGAGAAACAAAGTGTTCCACACCGAGAAACAACTTGTTTCACACCGAGGAACAAACCGTTTCACACCAAGAAACAAAAGATTGCCTTCTGCTCTTCACGTTAAATTTTCCTTAGTTCGGCTATAACTAAAGGAAAAGAACTACTTTTGTTTTAAATTTTATAGTATCTATATGCAGACATCGGATAGCATTGTAATTATCCCTACCTATAATGAACGGGAGAACATAGAAAATATCATCCGTGCCGTATTCGGCCTTCCCAAAGTATTCCATATTCTGGTAATAGAAGACGGCTCTCCGGACGGAACGGCAACCATCGTAAAAACCTTGCAACAAGAATTTCCCGAACGGCTTTTTATGATTGAGCGTAAAGGGAAACTGGGATTGGGCACTGCCTATATTACCGGATTTAAATGGGCACTGGAACACGCATACGAGTATATCTTTGAAATGGATGCCGACTTCAGTCATAATCCGAACGATTTGCCCCGTTTGTATCAGGCTTGTTCGGAACAGGGTGGAGATGTATCCATCGGCTCCCGCTACATCAGCGGAGTAAATGTAGTGAACTGGCCGATGGGACGGGTATTAATGTCGTACTTTGCCTCCAAATATGTGCGGTTCATCACAGGAATACCCGTACACGACACGACTGCCGGATTTGTCTGCTACCGCCGTCAGGTACTGGAAATGATTGATTTGGATCATATCCGTTTTAAGGGATATGCTTTTCAGATTGAAATGAAATTCACCGCTTACAAATGTGGTTTTAAAATCATCGAAGTTCCCGTGATTTTCATTAATCGTGAACTAGGGACTTCCAAGATGAATAGCAGCATCTTTGGAGAGGCCATATTTGGTGTGATTAAATTAAAAGTAAATAGTTGGTTCCATAAATTCCCGCAAAAGTCATGAAACGTACACTGATTCAAAACGCCGTTATTGTTAACGAAGGAAGAAAAGTACTGGGTTCAGTAGTCATTGAAAATGAAAAGATAGCCGAAATATTGGTGGGTGAAGAAAAAGCAACTGCCCCTTGTGACGAAGTCATTGACGCAAGCGGGTGTTATCTCCTGCCGGGTGCCATCGACGAGCATGTTCATTTCCGCGATCCCGGACTGACTCATAAAGCTGATATTACCACAGAAAGCCATGCCGCTGCAGCAGGGGGTGTCACTTCCATCATGGACATGCCCAATACAAACCCGCAGACTACGACGCTGGAGGCTTTGGAAGAGAAATTCACCCTACTAGGTGAGAAATCAGCTGTCAACTATTCCTGCTATTTCGGAGCAACGAATAATAACTATACCCAGTTTGCGCAACTGGATAAACACCGGGTTTGTGGCGTGAAATTATTTATGGGGTCAAGCACCGGCAATATGCTGGTAGACCGGATGGCAAGCTTGCGTAATATATTCGGTGGAACCGATCTGCTCATCGCCGCCCATTGCGAAGACCAGGGAATTATCAAAGAAAATACGGATAAATACAAGAAAGAATACGGAGACAATGTACCTCTGGCTCTTCATCCGCTTCTCCGTTCGGAAGAGGCTTGCTATCGTTCGTCCGAGCTGGCTGTGCAACTGGCACGGGAAACAAATGCCCGCCTGCACATCATGCATATTTCCACCGCTAAAGAGTTGAGTCTGTTTTCCAACGTTCCTCTGGCACAAAAAAGAATTACAGCAGAAGCCTGCGTTTCCCATCTACTCTTTACGGAAGAAGATTATCAGACATTGGGTGCCCGCATTAAATGTAACCCTGCCATCAAGACTGCACAAGACCGGAAAGCTTTGCAAGAGGCTGTCAATAGCGGTCTGATTGATGCCATCGCAACCGATCATGCCCCACACTTGCTTAGTGAAAAAGAAGGAGGTGCATTAAAGGCAATGTCCGGGATGCCGATGATTCAGTTCTCGCTGGTCAGCATGTTGGAGTTGGCAGATAAAGGAGTGTTTACTATCGAAAAAGTAGTAGAAAAAATGGCTCATGCTCCTGCACAGATGTATGAGATACCAAACAGGGGATTCATCCGCAAAGGCTATCAGGCTGACCTGGTATTAGTCCGCCCCGGAAGCGAATGGACTGTAACAACCGATTGTATTCTAAGCAAATGTAAATGGAGTCCATTAGAGGGACACACATTCGACTGGAAAGTAGAGAAAACATTTGTAAACGGACATCTGTTATATAACAACGGAGAAATAGACGAGACTTATCGCGGACAAGAATTGTTCTTCGAACGATAAATGATAATTTTGCGGAGTGCCCTGAAAGGGCTTAATTCTATAGCGTAGGGCAACGCCCTACGTAAAAAACAATCTGAATTTGCGCCCTGAAAGGGCATAATTGTATACAGTTCCGCCCTTTCAGGGCTTGTGGCTGGTGTGTTTTTTTCGTAGGGCGTTGCCCTACGCTATAGAATTAAGCCCTTTCAGGGCACCCCAATAAATATATAATTGTAAGGCTTTCAGCCTAACTGCTAAATTCCCATTTAACCGCTAAATTCTCATTTAACCGCTAAATTCCCATTTAATTGTATAAATTATGATTCTATCTTATAAAATACATACAGTCACTCCCTACATCAACTGGATTTACTTTTTCCACGCATGGGGTTTCCAGCCACGTTTTGCAGCCATTGCCAACATTCACGGATGTGACGTCTGCCGTGCTTCGTGGCTGACGACTTTTCCGGAAGAAGAGCGTAACAAGGCCTCCGAAGCCATGCAGCTATTTAAAGAAGCCAACCGGATGCTCGATCTGCTCGACCGGGATTATGAGGTAAAGACCCTATTCAAGCTCTGTAAAGCAAATTCTGACGGAGATAATCTAATTATTGAGAAAGAAAAAGACCAATTCGTCACCTTTCCTTTACTGCGTCAGCAGACGCCCAAAAGAGATGGAAGTCCTTTCCTTTGTCTAAGCGACTTTATCCGTCCTCTTTCTTCCGGTATCCCCGACACCATCGGTGCTTTTGCTTCTTCTATTGATGCGGACATGGAAGGACTGTATGAACAGGACCCATATAAACACTTGCTTGTCCAAACCCTCTCCGACCGACTGGCAGAAGCTGCAACAGAAAAGATGCATGAGTATGTACGAAAAGAAGCATTGGGGATATGCCAAAGAAGAAAATCTGGGCATAGCGGATTTATTGGTCGAGAAATATCAAGGTATTCGCCCTGCCGTCGGCTACCCGTCTTTACCGGATCAGTCTGTCAACTTCCTGTTGGATGAACTGCTGGACATGAAACAGATAGGTATTTCATTGACTGAAAACGGGGCCATGTATCCGCACGCTTCTGTTTGCGGACTTATGTTTTCGCATCCGGCTTCCGAATATTTTTCTGTAGGAAAGATTGGAGAGGACCAACTCGAAGATTATACCCGCCGCCGGGGAAAAAGCATCGAAGAAATGCGCAAATTTCTGGCAGCGAATCTTCAATAATCATCATTCTCCTGTGATTTTTCTCCTTTTCTCACGACTAACTAACCAGAAAAGCAATCATAGACTTCATGAGAGAACAAACAACAGAAGCCAATCCTCCTATTGAGCAAGAGTTCTTGTCGGTAATCCGCGAATATGAACGGGTGATCTACAAAGTGTGCTATCTGTACGCCAACCCCAATGCTCCGCTCAATGACCTTTATCAGGATGTGCTACTGAATCTTTGGAAAGCCTATCCTAAATTCAGAAAAGAATGTAAAGTATCTACATGGATTTATCGTATTGCCCTCAACACTTGTATCAGTTTTTATCGTAAAGAAAAGAATGTGCCGGAAATAGTCAGTCTCACCAAAGATACTGACTGGACCATAGAAGCACACGACCCGATCAACGAAATGCTGAAACAGCTTTATCAGATGATTAACCAGCTGGGACAACTAGACAAATCAATTATCCTGCTCTATCTCGAAGACAAAAGTTATGAAGAAATAGCAGAAATTACCGGACTGACGGTTACCAATGTAGCGACTAAACTAAGCCGCATCAAAGACAAACTTAAAAGAATGAAAAGGAGGAATAAGATATATGGAACTGGAAGAACTGAAAAAATCTTGGAATGCCCTGGATGAACACTTGAAAGATAAAGAGTTCATCAAAGAAGAACTTGAAAAGCTGATAAGGCATGCAGACAAAGGTATCCATGCCATTGCCAGCCTGAACATCAAGCTTATTCTGATTTCTTTGCCGATATTGATCTTGTTTTTAGCGGAGGTGTTGTTGCACAACAGATTGAACCCGATCTACATCATTATCATTTTCGCATGGATTCCCGCACTTTGCTGGGACATCGTCACCACCCGCTACCTCCAACGGACTCAAATAGACGAGATGCCTCTGGTAGAGGTAATCAGCCGCGTGAACCGTATACACCGATGGACCATCAGAGAACGACTGATTGCTATTGCTTTCCTCCTGGTACTGGCTGTACTCTCATTTATCTACTGGCAAGTGTGGCAATATGGAATAGGCATGATAGCCTTCTTTATCCTGTTATGGGGCGGAGGACTAGGATTGATTTTATGGATTTACCGCAAGAAGTTCTTAAATCGCATCCACGAAATAAAGAAGAATTTAAGCGAATTGAACGAATTAATGTAAAAGGAGATAATGGATGTGCTTACCCTACAACGGTAAGCACACTCTTTCCATTCACTTTCTTATGCACTTGCACCTGAACAGAAATTCGTTCACTCATCTCCTGTACGTGAGAAATAACTCCGATTTTCCGTCCCTGCATCTGTAATTGTTCCAATGCTTCCATTGCCGTACGCAGGCTTTCCGCATCCAAAGAGCCGAATCCTTCATCAATAAATAGAGATTCTACTTTCAGGTTATTGCTTGATAAGGAAGACAAGCCCAAAGCCAACGCCAAAGATATCAGGAATGATTCACCACCGGAAAGAGAGTACACAGTCCGTATTTCATCACACATATCACAATCTATCACTTGAAGCGCCAACGTGTCGGGAACCTGTTGCAACTTATAGCGTTTAGAAAGGTAGGATAAATGTTTATTGGCATGAAGCAACAGCAAATTCAAAGTGTAACTTTGAGCTATCACTTTAAATTTCGCTCCGTCCGCACTGCCTATCAGTTTATTAAGTTTCGCCCAACGTTCGGCAATCGTCTGTTTCTCTGCCAGTTCCTTCGCAATCTGTTCCACAGTTAGCTTATTCTTTGCCTGTTGCAAAAGACGGGCTTCCATAGTAGAAAAGGTACGTTCGATATTCAGGTTTTCTTCCTGTTGTTTCTTTATTATTTCGGGAAGTTGTTCGGGAGACTCAATCTTTTTATACTGTTCCTGCAATTCTCCGATAGCCAGCGTAATTTGCTTCATCTCTCCTTGCAGACCAGAAAGGCGATTGTGCACAGCCTCTACCTCTTTGCGTGCTTTCTCCAAAGCCAAATTCAGCTCTTTTTCTCTTTTTGCCACGGCTGCTTCCGCTTCATCCGCACTTTTTCCTTTCAACAGTTGCGAACGTTCCTGACGGAGCACATTCAACGCTTTCTCTATAACTTCAAATCTCTTTTGTTCGGCTGAAGCAGTATTCTGCAGTAATAACAACTGTTCTTTAGCAGACGATACTTTCTGCATCGCCAGGCGACAAAGAGATACATTCTCACGAAGAGCTTCACAATGCGCACGCATCTTTTTAATTTCTTCATCGCTGCGTTGCCATTCTGCATAAAGATTACGATATTCTAAAATACGTTCTGCCAGTTCCGTCAAACGATGTTGTATCTGCTCTTCGTTACCAGCATCGATCCCAGCTTTATACAATGCCGCCAACTGTTCTCCAATCTGTCCGTCCACCATCTTCTGATGCGTCCAATCACGTTGCAAAACAATGCTCCGGTTATTGATCTGTTGACAGTTTGCTACTGCTGCATTATACTCCTGTTCTATACTCCGGAAAAGAGTATCTACTACCTCCTGTTCCTGATGGTAAGGATGCACCGTACTACCGCAAACCGGACAAGCTTCCCCCTCCTGCAATTGCTGACGCAATGCTTTCACGTCTTTTCCCACTGCCATACGTGCATTTTCGTAAAGGCGTTGAGTCACTTTCAATGCGGTTTCTTGTTCCGTTAATTGTTTCAGGCAATCAGTTGTTTCTTTCTCCAACCGTTCTACTTCCGCCTTGGTTTTCGTCTGCGTTTCCGTCAATTGCCGGATATTCTGTTGGCGTGTCAGCTCTTTTTGCAACTTCATCTGTTCTTCGGTCAATAACGGATATCCGAAAGAGTTTAATCGCAACAACCGTTCTTCATTCGTGTTTATCCCGGCTGTCAGTTTATTTTCTTCCTGCCGTAGAATTTCTTCCACCTGTTCTAGCTGCAACGCTTCTTCTATTCCTACATGATTCAGCAAACGGTTCAGAGAAGAATAAGAAACCTGCAACTGTTCCGTAGCCATCCGCATTTTTTGTTCCTGCTCCGACACCTGTTTATTAGCGGACTGTAACATCTGTTTCGATTGTGTGTAACTGTCCTGCTGTGACTGTATCTGTACATCCAACTGACGGGCTTTCTTCAAGTCCGGCTGTATGGCTTCCCATTGTGCCTTGAAATGCACCAATCCTTCTTCTTGTGAAGCCAATGCGCCCTGTAACATTTTCAATCTTGCCTGTTCCTCCTGTTCTTCCTGTTGCTTCTTCTTCCAAAGATCTTCCTGCATTTTTAATGAACGAACCACATTCAGTTGTTCATTCTGCTCTGCCAACAGTTTGATTCCTGTCACACGCTTTTCGGCCAACAGCTCTTTCTCTTTTTGTAAAGCAAGTAATTCTTCTTCCGGCATCAATTCGATCACATTCATTCGATTCTGAATCAAAGTGACTTCTTCCTGTGCCGCCTTATTCCGGGCATAGACTTCTTGAGAAATCCGAGAATAAACACCGGTTCCCGTCAACTTCTCAAGCAACTCCGCTTTGGCCGCTCCTTTCGATTTCAGGAATGTCGCAAAATCATTCTGCGCCAATAATACGGTACGGGTAAACTGCTCATACGTCAACCCCACCAACTCCACCAACTGAATCAACAACTCTTTTTTGGTACCCTGGAATTCTTTCTCCGTATCCAGTTCTTTCACCTCCAGCGTTTGTGGCTGCAAAGAACCACTTATCTTATTTCTTGTCCGCCGTACCGACCAGCGAGAACGGTAACGCCGTCCGTCAATGCCTAAGAAATCGACTTCCGCATAGCCGTCGCTGGTCCCCCGGCGCAATAAATTTCTTACATCGGATTGATTTATCTGATTGTCTCCTACATCTGCCAGATTCACACTTTCCACCGAAGTTGCGAAACGGGGAGCTTTATCATACAGTGCCAGACATAAAGCATCTAGTAAAGTAGACTTACCGGCACCCGTAGGTCCTGATATGGCAAATATACCTGCAGAGTGTAATGGTTCTGCTGTAAAATCGACTTCTACTGTCCCTTCTATCGAAGTCAGATTCTTCAATCGTATAGCCAGTATTTTCATTCTTCTTCCTCCTCTTCTTTATGAGTAGCAGCCCAATAGGCTTCCTGAAACAAACCTGTCAGTTCGGCAGGCATTTCCACCTGATAAATCTTTTCAAAGGCAGACTGCGCAATCTGCAAGGGAGACATCTCCTGCAATCCTCTCTTCCAGTTCTCGTTTTCTTTCTCCGTATTTTCTACATCGGTGCGATAGGTAGACACAATGCGTGCCAATCGATAATTTTTATCTGCCAATGCCTCCTCAATCTCCTGCCGAAGCATGGGTTCCGGTTCCTCCAGCAATACCTTCACTTCTAAATAAGGAGCTACATCCTTTGTCTCCGGCAATTCTTTCAAGGCTTCCAACACCACTTCCGGCAAGGCGGGATCTCCATTCGGCACACTTACCAAAGGGATTAATTTCGGGCATTCCAACCGTTCAATGTCTACTGCACAACCTCCGTCAAAGGTCACCATCACGACTCCATGATGATAATGTTTCTCTGCAAAAGACATCGGAATAGGACTTCCTGCATATCTCACATTCTCCCTTCCCGACACTCGCTGCGCTTTATGTATATGCCCCAATGCCGTATACGCTATCTGTTCGGAAAAAGCTTCCGGCGATACACATTCCAGACCACCAATCACAGTACGTTCACTATAATCTTTTTCTGCAATCTCCGATCCTGTAGCCTGCAAATGACCGATGGCAAGAATCGACTGATTCGCTGTCCTTTGCTTCCATAGCCTTTGCAGAAGCTGCGAATATAGTTCGCGAACTCCCTCCGCGTACAGGTTGCCTTCCGTCTGCACGACCGGATAATCCCCCTGGCGCAAAAAAGGGACAGCCATACAAAGCAGTTCCACTTCCCCTTTCCGGTTCTTCAGTTCCACGATCAAATGGTCATAATCAATTTCTCCACCTTCAAGTTTGCGCACCACCCCTCTGACTTCTGTCCGCATAGCCTGCAACAGAGGCAAAGGAGCTTCCAGACGTGCTGCCGAATCATGATTGCCGGCTACAATGACAATTTGCAGATTCGGATTCTCCACTGTCACCCGATAAATAAACTGATAATACATGCTTTGGGATGCAGCGGAAGGGTTGGAAACATCAAAAACATCTCCGGCTATAATCAATGCATCAATCTCTTTCTGACGAATTTCTTCTGCCAGCCAATTCAGGAATACCTCATGTTCTCCTGTGCGATCATACCCAAAAAAGGTTTGTCCCAAATGCCAGTCGGCAGTATGTAATATACGTATCATAATTTTGTAACTATCTCTACTAACAAGAGGCAAAAATAACACAATCGGAAAGATTATCTCACATCTGCCTCTCTTTTTTACCAATAATCATGTATATTTGCAGGATAAAAATCCAACCCTATGAAGATACTGTATTATATTTATCAGATTTGCATCGCTTTGCCTATTTTATTAGTGCTGACCATCCTTACGGCAATCGTCACTATTGTAGGTTCCCTCTTGGGAGGAGCCCACTTCTGGGGATATTATCCGGGAAAGATATGGTCACAATTAATTTGTCTGTTCCTGTTGATTCCCGTGAAGATTGAGGGGCGCGAAAAGCTGCATGACAAAACTTCCTATATTTTTGTACCTAACCATCAGGGTTCATTTGATATTTTCCTCATCTACGGCTTCATTGGAAGAAACTTTAAATGGATGATGAAAAAAAGTCTGCGTAAATTGCCATTCGTCGGAAAAGCCTGTGAAAGCGCAGGACATATCTTTGTAGACCGTTCCGGCCCGAAGAAGGTTTTGGAAACCATCCGGCAGGCAAAAGACTCGTTGAAAGACGGAGTTTCTCTGGTGGTCTTTCCCGAAGGTGCACGCACTTTTACCGGACACATGGGATATTTTAAAAAAGGGGCTTTCCAATTGGCAGATGATTTACAGTTGGCAGTGGTACCTGTCACTATCGATGGCTCATT